>Ga0209475_10000106_pt1 | contig 261383 bp, 212 predicted proteins | sample tdDd471_FD_187128 | JGI IMG/M metagenome (GOLD analysis project Ga0209475, IMG submission 187128) | Marine sediment microbial communities from the Atlantic coast under amendment with organic carbon and nitrate - tdDd47.1 (SPAdes)... | ecosystem: Environmental > Aquatic > Marine > Coastal >... | reverse complement strand
TTGTTTAAGAAACTCAGGATTTAATAATTCTTCTTTTTTCATAATAACTGTGCTTCAAATTAAATAAAAAATCCTCGGGGTTCATGAACCCCGAGGATTTTACTTACACAGTTTTTTATTTAGTGCCTTTCCTCTTTTTTTTCTTCATCCTTTTTTTCGCGGAAGGCAGAAGGTACAAAGGTAAAGTTTTTAATCCCAAATTTTCTAGCCAGCAATTCTAAACCAATTAGCGAAAATCCACCACCAGGAATTAAGGAAATTGATGTGAATACCGAAAGTCTGCCAATATCTTTTAATTGTTCAATTGCTTTTTTTACTTCCTCTTCTGTTGGAACAGTTTCTCTTTCGTTAAGTTTAAGTTTCTCTTCCAAAAGATTAAAAAAAACTTTTGCCATATCTTTTGTTTCATCATACTCTTGTCCAAAACCCTTTCCAACATAAGAAATTGACCGCTTTGCTTTACGCGCAAATAATCGAGCTCGTATATTAAATCTCCTTTTTGCTTTTTTCATTTCCATATAAATATTTAGACAAAATTATAGGTAAATGGTTAATTTTTATAAACTAAAAAAATGGGAATACTTTTTTATAATACTAGATACGTTCTAAGTACGGTGTTTAATAGAGGTGTAGAGTTATGAGACTTGCTAAAGTGATGATACAAAAAAAAGGAAGCTAAATTGCTTCCTTTTTTGCGGTCTGGACGAGACTCGAACTCGCGACCCCCTGCGTGACAGGCAGGTATTCTAACCAACTGAACTACCAAACCGTTAATTGAGATGCAAAAATAGAATATATTTTTAATCTATCAAATAATGTTCCTGTTTTTTTACAATTTTATTTAGTATTTATCAATAATAGCTCATTTTTAATTAAAATATATGAGTCTTGGTGTGATAAAATACTTAAAACGAAAAAAGGAAGCTAAATGCTTCCTTTTTTGCGGTCTGGACGAGACTCGAACTCGCGACCCCCTGCGTGACAGGCAGGTATTCTAACCAACTGAACTACCAAACCGTTAATTGAGATGCAAAAATAGATTAATATTTTTATCATCCAAAGATTTTAAAGAAAAAAAATCACTTTTTTTTAATCGTTTTTATAATTCTCAAATATGCTGAAATTTACGCCACCATATTTTCTTAGCTCAATAAAGGCAGGATGTCTCCCAAAATTAGTTTTATCACCATGCTCGACAATTAACCATGCACCCGGATTTAAAATTTCATGTTTAAATATAAAATCGGGTATAGTTTCAATTTCTTTTAAATCATATGGTGGATCTGCAAATACAATATCAAATTTTTCCCTACAGCTTTTTACATATCTAAAAGCGTCGGATTTTATGGATTTTACTTGACTCACTCCAAGTTCATCAATTGTCTTTTTAATGAAAGCCTGATGCTTAAAATTACTTTCTATTGACGTTACAGAAATACATTCTCGCGAAGCAAATTCAAAAGAAATACTTCCTGTTCCTGAAAATAGATCCAAAACTTTAAGCTCCGTGAAATCAAAGTTATTATTTAATATATTAAACAGATTTTCTTTCGCAAAATCTGTTGTAGGACGAGCCTTAAAATTCTTAGGTGGATGAATCATCCTTCCCTTATATTTTCCGCTAACTATTCGCAAAGGTTTAGATTAAAAAGGTTGGTAAAATGATGAGAAGGTATTTTATTAAAAGTATAACTAAAAGAATTTTCTTCAGAATGTTTTTCAAATCTTATATGTCGAATAAACTCCTTAAGTTTTATATACTCTTTTGAATTTTTAGTTAAAATCCCACTCAATACTACATCTATAGATTCGGGATTAATCTGTAATTGTTCAAAGCTGTACATAATATAATAAATCATGTCTATTTCATTTTTATAGATGAAATTATTATATAATAACAGTTTCCCTTTTTGTGTAATTGTTAAATCAAAAAACTCATTTTCAACATTTATTATTACCTTAAAATCGCTTGAATTGTATTTGAAAAGAGCGTTTTCAATAGCTGGTGTTTGTTGGTTATAAAATGAGATATTTGAATATAATCGAGTAAATATTGTTGCTATTTGATTAGGTATTGTAAATACACTGTAAGCATTGGCGTATTTTAACTCTGTATAATGAATCTCATCCAAATCATTAAGCTTTTGATTAAATTCAAAATACTTTTTCAGATTATCAGTATTAAATAAACTTGAAGGAATTAGGGTGTTCTTATTTGAAATCCATACTAATTTTACTTTTTTATACTGATGATGAAATAAATCGGTTGATTCAATTAACTTTTCGATATTATCTAAATAATCATCAAATGTTGTATGTGTTTGGATCAATGTGTGTTGAAGAACTATAAATTTATTTCTAACAGTATCTAACAAACAAAAAGAAAGTCCATTCAGACTAAGCTGAATGGACAGTTCATATGATTGAGTTAAATTTATATCTAAAGTTTCATCAATATAAGCAAAGCTTTGCATATTAGGTTATTCTTATTCCCAGTTACCTGCATTATTATTAGGTTCAATAACATCACCTACTTTTACACCAGGGAAGTTATTCATATTTTTCATATTTTCGTTTTCGTTAATAACTAATTGTCTGTCTAAATCGAATAAAAGAACATCATTATGAACTTTTGCTTCAAAAACATTTACATTTAATTTCGAAACGATAAGGTTTGCAGTAGCCATTTGGAATGAATCATTTTCTGTAAATGGAACTTTCCATAATAGATCAGCATTAAAACCTGCAGCAAATAAAGTGTCTTTAATTGCAAACTTAATTGTATCACGAACAATTAATCCTTCCTGAACAGCAATTTCTTCGGTCCAACCCTGAGCTAATAAATCATCTGGAATAGATCCTTCTGCTTTTACTAATCTCATTGAATCATATTTTACAAAATTGATTAATGTATCAAAGCTAGCAGTAAATTTACCATACTCATCTTTATACGCTAATTGTGCAGTTCTAATATCCTTAAGGCGCTGAACTGTTTCAGTATATCTTATTTCTTTTTCCTTATTAAAGCGAATTGGAGTTTGTATACTTTCCCAGATAAGATATCCTAAAACAACAATTAAAATTGCCAATGCGATTTGAATTACTTTTTTCATTTTGCTTAATTTAATTTTATATGTTTGCTTGCAAATTTATAAGAAAAAATTAAATTATAAATTTAAATCACACATTATTTATTTAAAATGTTAGCAGAACACATTAAAAACATAATACTTGAAAAACTAAAATTTAAACCTACATCAGATCAAATCAATTTGATTACTGGTTTATCTAGCTTTATTATGGATAATAATTCTAATAAAGTTTTTCTTATTAAGGGATACGCGGGTACAGGAAAAACTACAGTTGTAAGTGCTCTGGTTAATGCTTTTCGTAAGTTAAAAATTAAATCAGTACTATTGGCTCCTACAGGACGTGCAGCTAAGGTTTTGTCATCTTATTCTAAAAAAAGTGCATATACTATTCATAAAAAAATTTATCGTCAAAAATCGTCTAAAGATGGATTTGGAGTGTTTGTTATAGATTCTAATCTGCATTCTAATACCTTTTTTATTGTTGATGAGGCTTCAATGATCTCCAATCAATCAAATGATATTTCTGTTTTTGGAACAGGTCGATTGTTAGATGATTTAATTAAATATGTATATAACGACAAAGCTTGCAAATTGATTTTGATCGGAGATACAGCTCAGCTACCACCAGTTGGTATAGATATGAGCCCTGCCTTAGATAAGCAACAATTAAAAGGTTTTGGATTAGATATTGAAGAGCATATTTTAACTGAAGTGGTAAGGCAATCAGAAGATTCTGGAATCTTAATGAATGCTACTAAGATTAGGAATCAGTTAATGTCAGAGAAATATAATTTCCCTAAATTAGATGTAGATACTATTTTAGATATAGAAAAAATTTCAGGAACGGATTTGTTAGAAACAATTAGCGATTCTTATGACAAACACGGTTTTGAAGATACAATTATTATAACAAGATCAAATAAAAGAGCTAATCAATATAATAATGGAATTAGAAGCCAGATTTTGTGGCGCGAAGAAGAAATTTCTGTAGGTGATTTTTTAATGGTTGTTAAGAACAATTATTTTTGGTTAGATGATAATGATAAAGTAGATTTTATTGCAAATGGAGACATTGCAGAAATTGTACGAATAAATAAATATCATGAACAATATGGTTTTCGATTTGCTGATGTAACACTAAATCTTAGAGATTATGATCTTGAAATAGATTGTAAAATAATTCTTGATACATTAAATTTAAATACGGCAGCACTTAGTAGCGATGATAATAAAAAACTCTTCTATAACGTGATGGAAGATTATAAAAACGAAAAAACAAAGAAAAAGCAATTCGAAGGGGTTAAAAACGATGAATTTTTTAACGCTTTACAGGTAAAATTTTCCTATGCAATTACTTGTCATAAAGCACAGGGAGGTCAGTGGAAGAATGTTTTTATTGATCATGGATATGTTACTGAAGAGATGATGGATAAAGAATATTTACGATGGCTATATACTGCTTTTACAAGACCGATCGAACAACTATACTTAGTTAATTTTAGTAAACATTTTTTTGATTTGCAAGAGTAATTAGCTTTTGCTAATTACTGATGCTGGATTACATGAGTAATGTTCCATTTGAATAGTAATATGATTAATCTCAAAATGTTCATGTAAGATTTCTTCTAAATCAGTTCTTATTTCATCAACCTCTTTAATGGTTTTATTTTCTGTTAAATCTGCATGACATTGAAAATGTGTAATATTATCTGATAATCTCCATGCATGAATATGATGAATGTTATTAATTTCAGGATGTTTCTCTAATTCTAATTTTATTGCAGTTAAATCTAAATTCCCAGGACTAGCTTGCATTAATATTTCAATTGTTTCTTTTAAAATACCCCAGGTAACTTTTATTAATGCAATCCCTATAATTACTGTTAGTAAAGGATCAATCCAAGTTATCTCCCAAAAATATATTAAAATGGAACCAATAATAACACCAACAGAAGAGAGTGTATCTCCAATTAAATGTAAATATGCCGACTTTATATTTAAATTATGTGACGAATCTTTATGTAATAAAATAACCGAAATAATATTCCCAAGAAAACCAATTGTTGCCACAATGAACATGAGTTTTCCCTTAATTGGTTCAGGATTCATAAATCTAAGGTAAGATTCATAAAAAAGATATATCGAGATAACAATAAGAACAACAGCATTTAGCAAAGCAGCTAAAATTTCAATTCGTTTAAATCCAAAAGTGTTTTTAGAAGTAGAATCTTTTTTACCAATAATTAATGCGACATAACTAATAATAATAGCCATTGTATCGCTTAAATTATGAACTGCATCGGAGAGTAATGCTAGACTGTTCGAAAGAATTCCACCTACAAATTCTGCTAAAGTTATAATTGCATTTAAAAGAACACTAAAAAGTAATTTTTTTTTATTTGGTTCATTATAATGATGGCCGTGCGACATAGTTTTACTTTTATCTAAGTAACATGGAAAAGTTCTAAAAGTTTAATTTTGTTACTATTTTATAATAAAGCTTAACCTCTGAGTTTTTAACTTTAAGTGCAGATATAATAGTTATCTTAGAACTTTAAACTTATTTCTTATTCTCCAATAATCTTGATTAGTATACGTTTTCGTCTTTTTCCATCAAACTCACCATAGAATATTTGCTCCCAAGGTCCAAAATCTAATTTACCATCGGTAATTGCTACAACAACCTCACGCCCCATGATTGTTCTTTTTAGATGAGCATCAGCATTATCTTCGGCATAGTTATGTTTATATTGTGAGTATGGTTTTTCAGGAGCTAATCCTTCTAACCATTTCTCAAAATCGTCATGTAATCCTGATTCATCATCATTTATAAAAACACTTGCAGTAATATGCATTGCATTTACTAATACAAGTCCTTCCTTAATTCCACTATTTGAAAGTTCTTGCTCAACAATCGTAGTTATGTTTATTAGTTCTCTTCTTCGATTGGTATTTATCCAAACTTCTTTTCTGTAAGATTTCATAATTTATAAGATTGAGAATGTTTTGTGTATTGACGATTTATAAATTAAGTGATTTAATAATTGAATCAATTTTATTATCTAATAAATCATTTACTGCCTTAAAATATTCTGGTTTTTCTAATTGATCATTTACACTAAAATAGAATTTTATTTTAGGTTCAGTTCCAGATGGACGAATAGATATTTTTGATCCATCTTGTAAAATAAATTGTAGAACATTTGACTTAGGTAAATTAATATCATATCGCAAATGACTAATTTGATCGAATGTTTTTTGCTTTTCAAAATCATGAATTAACATTACATTCGAACTGTTTATCGAAAGGGGTGGGTTGCTTCTGAAACTATCCATCATTTTCTGAATCTCTTCCGTTCCAGATTTCCCCTTTTTTACTACCGAAATAAGCTTCTCTTTATAAAATCCATATTCGGTGTAAATCTGAATTAATCTGTTATATAAAGATATGTTTTGGTTTTTATAGAAAGCGGTAGCTTCAGCTAATAAAGCACACGACATAACTGCGTCTTTATCACGAACAAATTCACCGGCTAAATAACCATAACTTTCTTCACCACCGCCAATAAATTTTTTAACACCATAGTTTTTATTAATAATGTTGGCTATATATTTAAATCCTGTAAGTACGTCAAAACATTCCACATTGTATTTATCCGAAATTTCCTTTAATAGCTCTGTAGTAACAATAGTTTTTACAATATACTCTTTGCCTTTTAGTTTTCCTGTTTTTTTCCATTGACTAATTAAATAATCAATCAATATAACTGCCGCTTGATTACCGTTTAAAAGAATAAATTCATTATTGTTATCTTTTACAGCAATTCCAACTCTGTCGGCATCAGGATCTGTTGCCATTACTATATCGGCGTCAATTTCTTTAGCTTTTTTTAGAGCTAATTCAAGTGCTGCGGGTTCTTCAGGATTAGGTGATTTTACAGTTGGGAAATTACCATTGGGTTCTTTTTGTTCTTCTACTAATTGAATGTTTTCAAATCCAAATGCATTTAAGGTTCTTGGAACCAAATCAACACCTGTTCCATGAATCGGAGTATATACAATTTTTAGATCTTTTTGTTTTTTTATGATTTTTGGATTTAAAGATAGTTTTGATAATTCTTTGATATATTTATTATCAATTTCATTTCCAATAATTTCAACGTTTTGTAGTTTGTCGTCGAATTTAATATCATTAATATGATTTATTTTATGAACCTCTTCAATAATATTTTTATCGTGTGGTGTAATAATTTGACCTCCATCTTCCCAATATACTTTATATCCGTTATATTCCTTTGGATTATGCGATGCAGTTAATACTATTCCACTTTGGCATTTTAACTCTCTGATTGCATATGAAAGTTCGGGTGTAGGTCTTAAGTTGTCAAATAGAAAAACTTGTATTCCATTAGCTGAAAACACACTAGCTGTCTTTTCAGCAAAGAACTTACTATTATTTCTGGAGTCAAAGGCAATGGCTACTTTGATTTTTGAATTATCAGGAAATTGCAGTTTTAAGTAGTTACATAAACCCTGAGTCGCCATTCCTACGGTGTAAGTATTCATCCTATTTGTTCCAACACCCATTATTCCACGTAATCCTCCTGTGCCAAATTCAAGATTTTTGTAAAACGATTCGATTAACTCATGTTCATTTTCTTTTATAAGAGTTTCAATTTCTTTTTTTGATTTTGAGTCAATATCTGAATCAAGCCACATTTTAGCTTTTGATTGAACTTCCTGTAGTAAATCTTGATTTGCCATTATAGAAATTTTAGAATTAAAATATTTTATGAAAAATGAATGATTGAAAAACGATTAGAAGAACAGTTTATTTCACCAAATCATTAAAGAAATCATTCAAACTATCTGTCCAATGAGGAATCTCAATATTATAAGTTGATTTTATTTTGTGTTTATTTAATACACTATAAAATGGTCTTTTAACGGGAGTAGGGTAATCTTTAGATTCTATAGGATTAATCTTGCAATTTAAGTTTGACTTTTCAATAATTGCTTTAGCAAAGTCATACCAGCTGCAAACCCCTTCGTTAGAGTAATGATAAATTCCTGAAATGAAATGATCATTTTCTATCGATTGTTTAATTATTTGTAAAATAGCTCTTGCCAAATCCTTTGCATAGGTTGGAGTGCCAATTTGATCAAAAACAACATTAAGTTCTTCTCGTTCTTTAGCAAATTTTAACATTGATTTTGCAAAATTATTTCTAAATTTAGAATACAACCACGAAGTTCTAATAATTAATGAATTCTTGTAATTTGTTACGTATTTCTCACCTTCCATCTTTGATTTACCGTAAACAGATGTTGGGTTTGTAGGCATGTTTTCAGAATATGGAATATTACTTTCACCATTGAAAACATAATCAGTCGAAATATGTATAAATCTGGTTTTGTTATTTAAAGATTGAGTAATGTTTTTAACTGCTTCAGAATTAATAAGAAATGCAAGGTCTTTTTCAGATTCTGCTTTGTCAACATTAGTATAAGCAGCACAGTTAATTATATAGTCGAAAACGTTATTTTGTATATAGTTTTTAACTTTAGAAAATTCAACAAGATCTAATTTGTTTTTGTTAGCAAAAGTAACTTCAATAATTTCAGAAATATTTAAAGAGTTATTATCAAATAATTCTTTTATCTCACTTCCAAGTTGACCGTTTACTCCCGTAATTAGTACCTTTTTCATATTAAAAGTTAAAATTTTTCTCCGCTTCCTTAAATGATGGTAATACTTTGTCTTTAGGTGAAATAATAGATGTATTTGTATCTACTTTCCAATCTATATTTAATATAGGATCGCTAAAGTTTATTCCTCTTTCAGATTCATGATGATAAAAACTGTCTGTTTTATATGATACAATAGCTGTTTCGCTCATAACAGAAAAGCCATGAGCAAATCCTTTTGGGATATATAATTGGGTATTATTATCTTCTGTTAATTCAATTCCAAAATGTTTTCCATACGTAGGAGAATGCTTTCGTAAATCAACAACAACATCATAAATTTCTCCAATCAACACACGAATTAATTTAGCTTGTGCAAATGGTGCTAACTGATAATGAAGTCCACGTATAGTTCCTTTTGTTGATTTAGATTGATTATCCTGAACAAATTCAATATTGCCAATTGATTCTATTAATTTATTTTTATTGTAACTTTCAAAAAAGTAACCTCTTGAATCCTTAAAAACCTGCGGTTTTATTATTGTTAAATCTTGAAAATCTGTTTTTTTGATCTCCATGTTATAATTCTTTTGCAATTTTTATTAAGTACTGACCGTATTGATTATTTTTTAATTCGTTTCCTAAGCTAAGTAGTTGCTCTCTAGAAATAAAACCTTTTTTATAGGCAATTTCTTCAATACAGGCGATTTTTAATCCTTGTCTTTGTTCAATAGTGGCAACATAATTTGAAGCTTGCAATAAACTATCATGAGTTCCAGTATCTAACCAGGCATATCCTCTTCCTAAGAGCTCAACTTTGAGTCTGTTCTCATTCAAAAACAATCTGTTAAGGTCCGTAATTTCCAATTCTCCTCGTTTACTAGGTTTTAAATTTTTAGCCTTTTCAACAACATCATTGGAATAAAAGTACAAACCTGTTACTGCATAATTTGATTTTGGAACTTCCGGTTTTTCTTCTATACTTTTAACATTACCTTCTTGATCAAATTCTACTACACCATATCTGTTTGGATCGTTTACATAATAACCAAACACAACAGCACCATCATTTAAATTTGATGCATTATCTAGGATTTTAGTAAATCCATAACCATAATAAATATTGTCGCCTAAAATTAAACAAACATTATCATTGCCTATAAATTCTTCTCCTATAATAAATGCCTGAGCAAGTCCGTCTGGTGATGGTTGTATTTCATATGTTAATTTAATTCCAAATTGACTACCATCTCCTAAAAGATCTTCATATAAATGAATGTCTTTAGGTGTGGAAATAATTAAAATATCTCGAATACCAGCAAGCATCAGAACCGACAAGGGATAATAAATCATTGGTTTGTCATATATAGGAATAATTTGCTTTGAAATGCTTTTAGTGATAGGATATAGGCGTGTTCCTGCACCACCAGCTAATATTATACCTTTCATATTATATAATTTCTTTAAAGTAATTAATGGTATGTTTTAATCCTTCGTTTAGTTTTATCTTAGGTTCCCAGTTATCTAACATTTTCTTTGCTAAACTAATATCTGGTTGTCTTTGCATAGGATCATCTTCTGGTAATGGGTGGAATGTCAATTTTGAACTGGAATTTGTTAATTTTAAAATGTTTTCTGCCAATTCAAGCATTGTAAATTCACCTGGATTTCCAATATTTATAGGTCCGATAACAGAATCGTCTGAATTCATAAGTCGAATAAATCCTTCAACTAGATCGTCGACATACTGAAAGCTTCTTGTTTGAGTTCCATCACCGTAAATCGTTATTTCTTCACCCTTCAATGCTTGAACAATAAAATTGGAAACAACCCGACCATCGTTAGCATTCATCCTTGGTCCATAAGTATTGAAAATACGTGCTATTTTTATATTAACATCATTTTTTTGATGGTAATTCATAAACAGTGATTCGGCGCAGCGTTTACCTTCATCGTAGCATGATCTTGAACCAATCGGGTTAACATTTCCCCAGTAGTCTTCAGTTTGCGGATGAATTAATGGATCACCGTAAACTTCACTTGTTGAAGCCTGTAGAATTTTTGCTTTAATTCTTTTAGCAAGTCCTAACATATTAATAGCACCCATTACGGATGTTTTTATTGTTTTTATGGGATTATACTGATAATGAATAGGAGAGGCAGGACAAGCTAGATTGTAGATTTCATCAACTTCTACAAAATAAGGCATCGTTACATCATGTCTAACCAGTTCAAAATAAGGATTTTTTAACAAATGAACTATGTTATTTTTAGAACCAGTAAAGTAGTTGTCTAGACAAATTACTTCATTTCCTTCGTTTAAAAGTCTTTCACTTAAATGAGAACCAATGAATCCTGCGCCACCAGTAACTAGTATTTTTTTCATAATAGGTAAATATAATAAAAAGCAATAATATATTGAATAAGGAGAAGTTTTTAATCCCTCTTTTAACAGCTTACGAACTTAAGAAGAATAATTTTTATTCTGTATTTTTTCTTCAACTTTTGATATTTATTATTAACAATAACAGCAAAATTTAATTTTTTACAGAAAATTGTTTTAATTTTATTTTAAACTTAAACCTTAAATGAGAAAAAAGATATTAATAATTGATGATGATGGGATATATTGTAGCATTATAAAAAAGATTTTAAGTCATGATTATGATTTAACCTTTACGGAAAACAGTCAGGATGCAATTGAATTAATCAATAAGAGTGTACTTCATGATTTAATTATTGCTGATCTGAGAATGCCAGGCGTAGAAGGTCTAGAATTTATTAAATTATTAATATTGTCGTTAAAAAGAAAAAAAACTCCATTATTTGTAATATCTGGGATGGATGATGAGAAATTAAAAACCGTTATAATAAACATGGGAGTCGATAAATATTTTGTAAAACCCATTGAACGATTTTACTTAAAAGAACAAATTGATAGCATGTTTTAAACTTATTGCATTGGAATTTTATGAAATTTATAATAAAAAAACTCAATTATCAGGGAATATTGGTATTTTTAGTATCTTTATTTTTAATTAATTAAATAAAAATTATACTTTTGCACTTTCATATATAATATTAATATAATGTCTAACTTATTAAATTAAATTAAATTAATTAAATGACTGAACAAGAAGCGAATAAGCCTGTTGAGCAAGCAGAGAATGTTGAGCAGCAAGAAAAAGTGAAAGTGGAAGAAACTCCAGAAGTTGAGGCAAAACCAAAAAAGAAAGACGAAAAATCTATTTTAAATTTTGCTACTCCAAGCGACGACTTTGATTGGGATAACATTTCAAATGAAAAAGTACCTGCAAAATCAAAGGAAAGAGAAGAATTTGAAAAAATGTACAACGATACATTATCAACAATTACCGAGAATGAAGTAATTGATGGTTCTGTTGTATCATTAAACAAACGCGAAGTTGTAATTAATATTGGTTACAAATCAGAAGGTGTTGTTAGTTTAAACGAATTTCGTTACAATCCTGAATTAACAGTTGGGGATAAAGTTGAAGTTTATGTAGAAAGTCAAGAAGACAAAGATGGTCAATTATTACTTTCTCATAAAAAAGCAAGAGCACTAAGATCTTGGGATCGTGTTAATGAAGCTCTTGAAAAAGATGAAATTATTAAAGGTTTTATTAAGTGTAGAACTAAAGGTGGTATGATCGTTGATGTATTCGGAATCGAAGCATTCTTACCAGGTTCTCAAATTGATGTTAAACCTATCCGTGACTACGATGTATACGTAGAAAAAACTATGGAATTCAAGGTTGTGAAAATTAACCATGAATTTAAAAATGTTGTTGTTTCTCATAAAGCTCTTATCGAAGAGGAATTAGAACAACAAAAGAAAGAAATCATAGCTAAATTAGAAAAAGGACAAGTTCTTGAGGGAACTGTTAAAAATATTACTTCTTACGGTGTATTTATCGACTTAGGCGGTGTTGATGGATTAATTCATATCACTGACTTATCTTGGGGTCGCGTAAATCATCCAGAAGAAATCGTTGAATTAGATCAAAAATTAAATGTTGTAATTCTTGATTTCGATGATGATAAGAAACGTATTGCATTAGGATTAAAACAATTAACTCCACATCCTTGGGATGCTTTAGATAAAGAACTTAAGGTTGGCGATTCTGTAAAAGGAAAAGTTGTTGTTTTAGCTGATTATGGTGCGTTTGTTGAAATTCAACCAGGTGTTGAAGGTTTAATTCACGTTTCTGAAATGTCTTGGTCACAACATTTACGTAGTGCTCAAGAATTCTTAACTGTTGGTGATGAAGTTGAAGCTCAAATTTTAACTTTAGACAGAGAAGAAAGAAAAATGTCATTAGGTATTAAACAACTTAAGACTGATCCATGGAGCAATATCGATGATAAATATACTACTGGAAGTAAGCACTCGGCAACTGTTCGTAACTTTACAAACTTTGGTGTATTTGTTGAAATCGAAGAAGGTGTTGATGGATTAATTCATATTTCAGATCTTTCTTGGACTAAGAAAATCAAGCATCCAGCAGAATTTACTGCAATCGGAGAAGCTATTGACGTTGTAGTTCTTGAAATTGATAAAGAAAATAGAAGATTAAGCTTAGGTCATAAACAACTTGAAGAAAATCCTTGGGATGTATTCGAATCTGTATTTACAGTTGGTTCAATACATGAAGGAACGATAGTTGATATTTTCGAAAAAGGAGCTGTTATTGCTTTACCTTACGGTGTTGAAGGATTTGTTACTCCAAAACATCTTGTTAAAGAAGATGGAGGCCAAGCAAAAGTTGATGAAAAATTAGAATTTAAGATCATAGAGTTTTCTAAGTCGTCAAAAAAGATTATCTTGTCGCATAGTAGAGTATTCGAAGATGAGAAGAAAGATTCTGACACAGCAGAAAAGAAACAAAAAACTGCTGTAACTAAGAAAGCTGTTAAGAAAATTAAAACTAATTTAGAAAAAACAACTTTAGGAGATATCACAGAACTTGCTTCGCTTAAGAACGAAATGGAAAAAGAGCAGAAGAAAGAGATAGCTGAGAAAAAGGCTGAGATGGATGCTAAAGAAGCTAAAAAAGACGAAAAGAAAACTAAAACTGAAGCAAAACCTAAAGCTGAAAAGCAGGAAAAAGCTGATGATAGCGAAGAAGCGAAAGCAGAATAGCTATTTAGTTTAACTTAAAAAACAATTTTTATGGAATTTAAGATTGAAAAACTAGAAAAGTACACTTTAATTCAAGTAATGGAAGAAAAGCTAGACACAAATGTTGCGCCAAGTTTAAAATCCGAATTGGTATTGATTTCTGGAAAAGGAGAAAAGAATATCATACTTGATTTAAGTAACTGTCGATATTGTGATTCGTCAGGGTTAAGTGCTATTCTTGTTGCCAATCGTCTTTGTAAAAATGCTAATGGTACTTTTGTTTTAACAGGTCTTAATGATGCTGTTGACAGATTGATTACTATATCGCAATTGGATACAGTGTTGAATATCGCGTATTCAACTGAAGAAGCTGTTGATATTGTTGCTACTGAAGAAGAAGCACGAGAAAATAAATAATCTTAAAGTGTGACTTTTGAGTTAACAATATTAGGTAGTAGCTCAGCTGTACCAACTTCTAAAAGAAACTTAACCGCTCATGTACTTAATGTACATGAGCGGTTTTTTTTAATTGATTGTGGCGAAGGAACACAGTTACAACTTCGTAGAAATAAGATAAGATTCGGAAAAATAGACCATATATTTATTAGTCACTTGCATGGAGATCATATTTTTGGATTGTTTGGATTGATATCTACATTTAATTTATTAGGTAGAGAAAAGGATTTGAATATTTACGCTCATCCCGAACTTGAAAATATTTTAAAGCGTCATATCGAATACTTTGAAAGAACAATTTCTTATAAAATCATTTATCATCATATAAATCCTAAAATGAATGAAATTATTTATGATGATGAGAAACTTACAGTTGAAACAATTCCCTTAAAGCACCGAATACCCACATGTGGGTATCTTTTTAAAGAAAAACCTCATTTAAGAAATCTAAAAAAAGATGTTGTTAGAAATTTTGATATTCCAATAAGTAAAATTAAAAGCATACAGGAAGGAGAGGATTTTGTAAATAACGATGACGATGTTATAAGTAATTCGAAACTTACCCTTCCTCCATATAAGCACAGGTCTTATGCATATTGCACCGATACAGCTTATTCCGAAAAAATAATTTCTTTAATTAAAAATGTTGATTTGCTTTTTCATGAGGCAACATTAGAAAAAGGAATGAAAAAACAAGCTAAACAAACCTTTCATTCAACAACTCATGATGCTGCTAATATTGCTAACAAAGCTAACGTGAATAAATTGATTATAGGACATTTTTCAGCTCGTTATAATGATGTAAGACCTCTAGTAAAAGAGGCGCAAGAGATATTCCCAAATACTTATTCCGCAGAAGATGGTGAAAAGCATATAATTGAATTGTCAAGGATCTAATTAATAGGTTACATTTGGGGCTTTACACAAAATTTAAAATTATTTAATATGAAAAAGATTTTTGCAATCTCTGTAATGTGTTTGTTCGGTATACTAGCTTTAGCACAAAATAAAGATAAGGTAGTATTTGAAGAATATAAAGCAGGTTTTTATCAAAATTTTATTTTGAAAGATGCTTCAGCTGTAGAAGAAAAACTAAATCCAGAAGAAACAGAAAAGAAATTTATGATGGACCATTCTGGTTTAGATTTACCAAACAAGGTAAATTTATATAAAAAGGAATGGGCTAATCCTGCTATATCACAAGGCAATGCGGGTTCTTGTTGGGCTTATTCAACAATTTCTTTTTACGAATCAGAAGTTAAACGTCTTCATAAAAAGGAAGTTAAATTATCAGAGATCTTTATAGTGTATTGGGAGTATGTAGAAAAAGCAAGACGTTTTGTCCAGGAAAGAGGGAATTCTTTATTTGATCAAGGTTCAGAAGCTAATGCTGTAGCTCGTATATTTAAAGATTATGGAGCAATGCCATACGGAAAGTACTCAGGTTTAATAAATGGAAGAAAGTATCATTCTCACGAGATTATGTATGAAGAAATGATGGGGTATCTAAACTCTGTTAAGGAAAATAATGCATGGAATGAATCAGAAGTATTAGAAACGATAAAACAAATAATGAATCACCACATTGGTGAACCACCTGCTGAATTTAAAGTTGATGGTAAAGTATATACTCCAGAATCTTATTTAAAAGATTACATCAAAATTGACCCAAATGATTATGTTGAGATTCTTTCTTATAAGCAGGAGGCTTATTGGGATCAAGTCGAATATAAAGTTCCTGATAACTGGTGGCATAGTGCTGAATATTATAATGTTCCATTGGATGTATATATGGATATTGTTAAAAAATCAATTCGTAATGGATATACGGTAAGTATTGGTGGAGATGTTTCTGAATCAGGTTTTTCAAGAAAATCACAAGTAGCGGTTGTTCCTACTTATGATATTCCTGCTGAATATATTAATGAAGATTCTCGTCAATTCCGTTTTTCAAATGAAACAACAACTGATGATCACGGTATGCATTTGGTTGGTTATCTTGAAAAAGATGGTGAAAATTGGTTTTTAATTAAAGATTCTAGCAGTGGTTCAAGAAATAATAATCATGATGCTCCTGAATTTGGATATTACTTTTTTCATGAAGATTATATTAAGCTAAAAATGATGGGATTCACCATTCATAAAGATGCAGTGAAAGATATTCTGAAGAAGTTCAAATAATACTAAAGAAAAGTCTCCTGCAATGGGGACTTTTTTTATTTGTATTTGCTACTATTCTTTAAATTAGTTTTATAATATTATCTTTGCACTTTAATTTTGTTTAAGGCCGAAAAAATAAATAACATGCACGAGAAAATTTTAATTTTAGATTTTGGATCTCAGTATACTCAATTGATTGCCAGAAGAGTACGTGAGTTGAATGTATATTGTGAAATTCATCCGTTTAATAAAATTCCAGAACTTGATTCTGCATTTAAAGGAGTAATTCTTTCAGGAAGTCCTTTTTCTGTTCGTGATGAAAATGCTCCAGTGCCAGATTTATCTGAAATAAAATCAAAATTCCCTTTACTTGGAGTTTGTTATGGAGCTCAATTTCTTGCAAACAATTATGGAGGAGAAGTATTACCATCGAAACATAGAGAGTATGGACGTGCACGTTTAAATTACATCGATAACGATGATAAATTAATGAAAGGTCTTGAGTTAGATACACAGGTTTGGATGTCACATGGTGACACTATTACAAGAATACCAGATAATTATAAAATCACAGCTAGTACAAGTGATGTTAAGTTTGGTGGTTTTAAAATAAAGGATGAAGAAACTTATGGAATACAGTTTCATCCTGAAGTTTACCATACAACACAGGGTAAGCAGTTATTAGAGAATTTCTTAGTTGATATTTGCAGTTGTAAACAAGATTGGACTCCGTCTGCATTTGCTGATGATTCAATTGCTGGATTAAAAGAAAAGCTTGGAAATGATAAAGTTTTATTAGGTTTATCAGGAGGTGTTGATTCTTCAGTAGCAGCAGTTCTATTACATAAAGCAATTGGTAAAAACTTAACCTGTATATTCGTTGATAATGGTTTGCTTAGAAAAAATGAGTTTGAAAAAGTTCTTGACTCATATAGGCACATGGGATTAAATGTAATTGGTGTTAATGCTAAAGAACAATTTTTAAGTCAATTGGCTGGAATTTCTGATCCAGAGGGAAAGAGAAAAGTAATTGGTAGAGTGTTTATTGAAGTTTTTGATCAAGAAGCTCATAAAATTAAAGATGTAAAATGGTTGGCACAAGGAACAATTTATCCTGATGTTATCGAATCCATTTCTGTTAATGGACCTTCAGCAACAATTAAATCACATCATAATGTTGGTGGTTTGCCAGAAAAAATGAATTTGAAAATTGTTGAGCCACTTAATCTATTATTTAAAGATGAGGTTCGACGTGTAGGAGCATCAATTGGTATTAAGAATGAATTATTACAACGTCATCCGTTTCCTGGTCCAGGTCTAGCTATTAGAATTTTGGGAGATATAACTCCTGAGAAAGTTCAAATTCTTCAAGATGTTGATGATATATATGTTGAAGGGCTTAAAGAATACGAGTTGTATGATAAGGTATGGCAGGCAGGAGTAATTTTATTGCCTGTGCAGTCAGTTGGTGTTATGGGCGATGAAAGAACTTATGAAAATGCCGTGGCATTACGTGCAGTTTCTTCAACAGATGGTATGACTGCAGATTGGTCTCATTTACCATATGAATTTTTAGCAGATATTTCTAATAAAATTATTAATAAAGTTAAAGGAATTAACAGAGTAGTATACGATATTAGTTCTAAACCACCTGCAACTATTGAGTGGGAATAAAACAAATCTTATTATAATAAAAGCTACTCTTTTTAGTAGCTTTTTTTTGTTATATAGATAAATTAAGAAGAGATGCCAATAAAATCTTTTATTCGTTTAAACTTATAATAATTAATTATTAAATTACACACATTAATTAATGATCGAACCTCTAAAAAAAGTTGTTTTGCAGAAAATGGAAAACCTTTATATTGAATCTACAGAATTTAGTCCAAAAGTAAATCTGGATTTTAACAAGCAAATATTTGAATTAGTAGGAATCTCTAGACCTGAGGATGTTATAGCTTTTTATGAGTCCGTTATTTATAAGTTAGAAGGTTATGTTAGTGAATCAATTCAAAGTGGAAATGTTCCTAAATTGAATTTTCAGTTGATTTTTGATTTAACTTATATGAACTCTGCTTCATCTAAATATATTCTTCAAATTTTAGACTATTTTAAGAAATTATATAATAAAGATGCAAAGATTAATATCGATTGGCATTATGATGACGTTGATGATCAGATATTTGAGGATGGTGAAGATCTTTCAGAAGTTATTGATATGCCTTTTAATTTAATTCCTAGAACCTAAATTGGATTGAAATTTGTTATACCAATAAAAACAATTGTTATGATTAAGAAAAGTGTAAGTAAATATATTATCGTACTTATTATATTAATATTTCCGATTAAATCATTTTCTCAGAATTTAACTGAAGATATCTTTAAGTATAGTAGGGCGTTAAGTTATATATCATCATATTATGTTGATACAGTAGATGCTTCACAATTAGTTGAAGACGGAATTATCCATATGCTTAAGGAATTAGATCCTCATTCAACTTATATTCCTGCAGATGAGGTAAAAGCAATGAACGAACCATTAGAAGGTAATTTTGAAGGAATTGGAATTCAGTTTAATGTTTTAAAAGATACTATATATGTTATTTCTCCAATATCAGGAGGGCCTTCAGAGAAGGTTGGATTAAGAGCGGGAGATCGAATTGTTGAAATAGATGATGAGATAGTAGCAGGGATTGAAATTTCAACTAAAGGTGTTAGAGATAGATTACTAGGCAAAAAAGGAACCAAAGTAAATGTTGGCATTAAAAGAAAAGGTGTTAAAGATTTATTATATTTTACAATTACAAGGGATAAAATTCCTATTTATAGTGTTGATGCTGCATATATTGTTAATGAAGATATAGCTTATATTAAAATAAATAGATTTGCTTTAAAAACTGTTGATGAGTTTACTGAAAAACTTTCAGTTTTAAAACAACAAGGAGCAAAATCTATTATAATTGATTTACGTGGAAATGGTGGAGGCTACTTAGATAAAGCAATAGATTTAGCTGATGAATTTCTGGAAAAAGATCAATCAATAGTGTATACAAAGGGGTTGCAAATGCCGAAAACACAAAACTTTGCAACCGGAAATGGTAGCTGTAAAGATGGTAAATTGGTAATACTTATTGATGAAGGATCAGCATCGGCAAGTGAAATTGTTAGTGGAGCAATTCAAGATTGGGATAGAGGAATTATTGTAGGTAGAAGATCATTTGGAAAAGGACTGGTTCAAAAACCAATGTTTTTACCAGATGGTTCAATGATTCGATTAACGATAGCAAGATATTATACACCCACAGGGAGATTAATTCAAAAACCATATGATGAAGGGTCTGAAGAATATGCTAAAGAACTTTTAACTAGGTATGAGCATGGAGAATTTTTGAATCAGGACAGTATTAATTTTCCAGATTCCCTAAAGTATTATACCTTAAAAAATAAAAGAGTTGTATATGGTGGTGGCGGAATTATGCCTGATATTTTTGTTCCATTGGATACAACGTCAGTAACAAACTTCTACGGAAATGTTATTAGACAGGGGGTCTTAAATTCTTTCGTATTAGATTATATCGATAACAATAGAAAAAAATTGAAATCAGCCTATCCGGATTTTAAATTTTTTAGAACCGATTTTGAAGTAACGGAAAAAATGCTTGATGAATTGGTAAAGTATAGCGAGAAAAATAATCTTACTGCATCAGAAGAAGAGATAGAAAAATCCAAGAAAGATTTGAGTTTGCTTGTTAAAGCTTTAATTGCAAGAGATTTGTGGGATATGAGTGAGTATTATCAAATTGTCAATGTTCGTGATAAAGGATTTAATAAAGCAATTGAGATTTTTGACGATTGGGATTTATACAAAAATGAAGTTCTAAAATCAGAATAATATCTAGTTTATTTTAATTAAAGCAATATCTTTGCTGCGTTTAAAAATATTTCAAATGCTGCAACAGATTTTACTTTGGATATCAAGCAATTACATTGAATTATCAGCCACTATATTTGGTTTATTCTACATACTTTTATCTATAAAACAAAATATATGGTGTTGGCCTGCTGGATTAATTACCTCAGCATTGTATGTCTATGTTTTCTTTGTCTCTAAATTTTATGCTGACATGGGCCTGCAGGTTTATTATGTTTTCGTTAGCTTGTATGGATGGTATCATTGGAAGTTTGGAGCTAAAAGTAAAAAGCAAGACGATTTGAAAATTACAAAGACAAATGTAAAAACTGCAATTGTTTTACTTTTGGTAACTACTCTGTTTTTTATTATTATATCATATATCTTAGTAAATTTTACTGATTCACCGGTACCTTATTGGGATTCATTTACAACAGCAGCTAGTTTTGTAGCAACTTGGATGCTAGCTCGTAAAATGATTGAGCATTGGATAATTTGGATTGTAGTAGATTCTATTTCATTGGGATTATATCTGTATAAAGGCTTATATCCTACAGTAATATTATTCGGTGTATATACAATTTTAGCTATTTTAGGTTATATAGAATGGAAGAAAAAAATGACAATTGCATAACGAGAATCGTATTAATTGGACCTGAATCTACAGGAAAAACAGAATTAGCTTCATATCTTGCAAATGAATTTAATACTGTATTTATACCGGAATATGCTCGTGATTATATTGAACAATTGGATAGAAAATATACTTATACTGATGTTGAACTAATTGCAAAAAAGCAAATTGAATTAGAATGCCAGCTTGAAAAAAATGCTAACGGACTTTTATTTTATGATACTTTTCTTATTATTACTAAAATCTGGTTTAGTATCGTTTTTAAGAAAGTTCCGGAATGGATTGAAAATAAAATAAAAGAAAGTGAGATAGATTTATTTTTATTATGTAACACCGATTTACCATGGATCGAAGATAATGTTAGAGAAAATGGTGGTGAAATGAGAGAACAACTTTTTGAAATCTATAAAAATGAATTAGATAAATATGGATTTAAGCATAAAGTTGTTGTTGGAAAAGGAATTGATAGATATAATAATGCATTAAAGATTGTAAAAGACTTTTTAAATGATAAATAAAGTGGACGAGAATAATAGTTTTTTAATGGTAGCTAAAACATTTAAGGGATTAGAAGAAGTTTTAGCAAAGGAATTAGAAGAATTAGGTGCAATAAAAGTGCAGATAAAAAACAGGATGGTTGAGTTTGTTGGAGATAAAGTTTTAATGTATAAAGCTAATTTTCATTTACGAACAGCTTTGAGAGTTTTAAAGCCAATTGCAGAATTTAAAGTTAAAGATGAGCATGAATTGTACAAAGCTGTTCAAACAATAGAATGGGATGAAATATTCTCTCTTAAGCAAACATTTGCAATTGATAGTGTAGTTAATTCTGAGGCATTCTCTCATTCTAAATATGTAGCTTTAAAAGTGAAAGATGCTATTGTAGATCAGTTTAGAGATAAATATGATAAACGCCCATTTGTTGAGACAGAAGATTCTGATATTAGATTACATGTGCATATCTCTCACGATGATTGCACTATATTATTAGATAGTTCTGGAGATTCGTTGCATAAAAGAGGTTATAGAACGAAAGCAACAAAAGCACCCTTAAATGAAGTACTAGCGGCTGGAATGATATTGATTTCGGGATGGGATAAAAAAAGTACATTTATTGATCCTATGTGTGGTTCTGGAACTATACTTATTGAAGCAGCAATGATGGCAAATGGTATTCCTCCAGGTATTTATCGCGAAAAATTTGGATTTGAAAATTGGAAAGATTTTGATGCTGATTTATTTGAGGATATTCAAGAAGAAGAACTTGAAACAGAAGCAGCAGAAGTAAATGTTTTAGGATCTGATGTTTCAGAGATTGCAATAAGAATTGCGAAACAAAATATTGCAAATGCCTCTTTAACAAAAAAGATAAATTTATTGATAAAGCCAATTGAGGGTTATAATCCTCCAAAGGCTGAAAATGGAGTAGTGGTTACTAATCCTCCATATGGTGAAAGAATTAAGAAAAACGAAATAAACAGTTTTTATAAAGTATTAGGCGATAATTTCAAGCAATCATTCCAAGGATATTCCATTTGGTTGATTAGTAGTAATTATGATGCACTTAAAAATGTGGGGCTTCATCCAACTCAAAAAATGACTTTGTTTAATGGTCCTCTTGAGTGTAAATTTCAGGAATATCAGATTTATGAAGGAAGCAAAAAAGAGAAGAATCAATAAGCTCAAATAACGTTTAACATAATAAAAACATATATTCATTAACAAAATATATACGATTAAAGAAAAAATTTTGTTTCAAACATTTACTTGCTTATTTTTAATAGCAAAATATTTATTTAAACAAGTCTGTCAAGTACCTAATAAAAGTGGTTGTTAAAAATAGAACCATTTTTTAATAATATTTGTTTTAAGTATAAAAAAGGTTTAAATTTATACAACTTGATAAGATATAAATCGTAAAGCCCAAATGAGCTTTAATATTGAAGAGCTTTTTAAAGAGATGAAAACAGGTGAAGTGCTTCTTGCATATAAAGGAAGCATTACGGCCGAACTTATTACTAATGTGCTTGGAGTTGTTGAAACAAAACTTAATCACGTTATTGATAAGTCTAGTACGAAGAAAAAGATATATAATATACTTGTTGAAAGTTTACAAAATCTTTATCATCATGTTGATGACCTGCCTGATTCTACAAATAATATGGATGTTCATTTTGGTATCTTTGTAATAGCTAAAGATGGTGAAGATTATAATATTAGAACAGGTAATTTTATTAGAAATGATAAAATTAAAAAACTTAAGGAAAGATTTGAGAAAATAAAATCACTATCAAAAGAAGAATTAAAAGAATTATATAAATTTGTTTTAAACAATCAGATGTTTTCTGATAAAGGAGGCGGAGGTCTTGGGTTGATAGATATAGCAAGGCGCACCGAAGGAAGGGTAGATTATAAGTTTAATGAATATGACTCTGAATACTCATTTTTTAGAATGCATGTTACAATTTGAATTAGAAAATAAAAACATAATAAATTAACAAAATGGACTCAATTTCAATAGAAGGAACCCCAAAAACTCCAACTGTAAGTCTTGATGCAGGAACAGGAATAGTTGAGATTAAGGGAAGATCAATTCCTGAAAATTCTATAGAATTTTATCGCCCAATCGTTGAATGGCTTGAAGATTATTCTAGTGGACCACAGAAGTTAACAACTGTCAATATTCAACTAGAATACTTTAATACAAGTTCATCTAAATGTATTTTAGATGTTTTTAAGAAACTTGAGAGTATTAAAAAAGCACGTAATGAAGTTGTTATTAATTGGTATTACGAAGAAGATGACGAGGATATGTTGGAAGCGGGAGAAGATTATGAATCTATAATTCGTATTCCATTTAAGATGATTGAGATCGTTGATTGATAGTCGTGAAGATAAAATAATTTAGAAGCAATTAATTTTTGCTTTATAAAAAGCCTGTTAAAAATATTAACAGGCTTTTTGTTTTTTATAATTTTTTGGATTTGAATTTCTTTTCTTCAAAAAAGTCAAGTGCTCTCTTGAGTAATCGATAATACAGCACAAAATAAAGCAGTACTGCCATAAACCATATCACTAATATATTAACCCAGAAAGTATCAAAATATTTACCTAAAAACGCTTTCCTTGGTGCATAAAAATGAGCTTTTATAAGACTGCTTTCCGGATCAAGATAAATAGGATCTATTTTTTGAAATAATTCTCCTTTAAACTCAATAATTCTATTAATTTCATTAGAGTTTCGAAGTAATTCGGAAAGATTTTCATTATAATACTCTCTCTTTAATTTCATAAAACCATCTCTATCTTGAGGTGATTTTTGAAGGTTTGAGATTAACTTGTCTTTTAAACCATTAGCTTTATTATATAATTTTATATAGTATTTATTAAGAACACTTAAATAGTTCCTTGTTTCCTGTATATATTGAATATTTATATCATTTATATTTAAGTTATTTAGGTATTCAAATTTTACAATTTTACCAGATTCAGTTTTTAATTCTTTATCAATTTCATTGTAAAGTAGATTTAAACTTTTAATTAATTCTTCACTTTTAACTTTATTTTTAATGTTTCTTTCGATATATGACAGCTTATTGTTTAATGTACGAATCCAATAATTTTTTTTGAAATCAGAAATACTCATAGCTTTATCATATTGATAAAACTGTTTTTGATAATCATTTTCTTTGTACTGGTACACTGCAAGTGCTTCATATGCCCATCTTGCTGTTATAATTTCACCATAAATTGGAATATTTTTGGGGTTGGAAATGTTTGGATTAAGTTTTTCAAATTTAACTATTATGCCGCTTAAGATAAGCTGTGGAATAATTAAAAAAGGAATTAATATATAAATTGTAATGACAGTTTTAAAACTATCAGATATTACAAGTCCTAAAATATTAGAAAAACACCAAGCAGAAAATAATACAATCCAATATTCGAAATACATTCCTTTTATTTCCATAATAGTGTTACCTATTAATACGAATAAAAATGATTGAATTGCAGAAAGTGTAAATTGCACTGCGATTTTAGAAGAAAGGTAGCTAGACCAACTTAGATTTAAGAATTTTTCACGTTTAAGAATCTTTCTATCCTTAATTATTTCTTCAGCGCTAACAGTTAATCCAATAAATAATCCAACAATTACCGACATAAATATATAAACCGGGAGATTGCTATTTTCACTTAAACTGTAACCTACATCATTATTAATATTGTAATATTTAATTATGTAAGCCAATAAAAATGCCAGAAATGGTGCCTCAAGAAGATTAATTACTAAATACTGAGTATTTGCTAATTTTGATAATACATCTCTTTTTACAAAGACAATAAATTGTTTTAGTTTATTTGGTGTTTTAAAAGATATTTCTGGAACTTTTCGTTCTGGTATTATATCTTTTTTGTTTGATTCTGGATTTTCATTTTCTTTTTCAATAGAAAAATTTTCTCTCCATTCAGTTGGTGAAATTTTTCTGTCGATAGTAAAATTACCATATTCATCTAGAACCTTTGTTTCTATAATGTTAAAGATTTGTTCTGGATTTACATTACCGCAACAATGGCATTCACTTTCACTCCAGTTAGCATGCTGTATGCTTGATTTAAAATATATTATAGAATCAATCGGATCACCATTATAAATTAAATATCCACCATTATCTAATATTAAAAGTTTATCAAACATTTTAAATATATCAGATGAAGGTTGATGAATTACAACAAAAACTAACTTTCCTTTTAAAGTTAATTCTTTTAATAAATCAAGAATATTTTCAGAATCTCTCGATGATAGACCAGATGTAGGTTCATCTAAAAATAGAACTGCTGGTTCTCTAATAAGTTCAAGAGCAATGTTTAATCTTTTTCTTTGTCCACCGCTAATCTTTTTATTTAAAGGACTTCCAACTTCAATATCTCTAATTTCATAAAGGCCTAGGTTTTCTAATACATCAAGAACACTTCGTTGCAATTCATCTACAGTATAATTGTCGAAGCATAATTTAGCATTATAATAAAGATTCTGATATACTGTAAGCTCTTCAATTAACAGATCGTCTTGTGAAACATGTCCAATCAATCCTTCTATTTCAGGTTTTTCGGTATGAATATTTATTCCATTTATTAAAACTTCACCTGTTGTTGGTGCAGATGTTCCATTTAAAACATTAAGTAAAGTAGATTTTCCAGCTCCACTGGCACCCATTATACCAATAAGTTTCCCTGATTCTTCTGAGAAACTCAAAGGCCGCAACCCAATACCGCCAGATTTAAATGTATATCCTATTTTTTTTGCTTCAAAAAGTATTCTTGATTTAATACGATCAACATTATACTGACTGATAATATCGCCGTAATAAATTGGTTTGATTTTTGGATTTCTTATTGATGCTCCATTATTGAGCACGTGAATTTTTTCCTGCTCTAGTAATTGCCCATTTAAATACAATTCGCTTTTGCCAATGTATTTAATATAATACATATTGGCTGATTTCACTTCAAGAACTCTAAGTTGCCCTTCTAAGTATGGATTGGTAAGGTGAAATACATTTTCGTGCTGAAAATCTTCATTATTATCAATTAATAAAACACTTTCTGAATCTGGAATTTTTTCTGAACCAAAGAAAACAAAATTTTCAATTTCTTGATATTCTTCTTGTTCAATAAAGAAACTATCAGCTACAGTTGTAATAAAAGCAATTTCCTGTTCCGTTATTTCATTACCTGATTTAACAAATTCTAATAACTGAACAAGTACAACGTGTTTTTGTCTTTGTGTTAATTCCTCATTTATTTGAGTGCATATCTTTAATACCCTAACTGAACTTGAAGAAGTTCTTTTTTTTCGCTTGCTTTTTTCGCTTAATTTTTCTTCATGAATAGAGTAATAATTATCAAAAACTTCAATATATAATTTAACTGTTTCTTGATTAAGTTGTCTTTTAAGAAAAGATTCTACAATTGACCTACGGTTGCTAGCTTCGCTTGTTGGGTGGGCGATAATAGCAAATAATTGCATTAAAGCTTTCAAAATTTGCTCACTCATAGACTTTCTTTATGATAATTCTGTTATTAGATTGATATATACGAAAATACAATTATTTTTCTTTAAAACCTATTAGCAATTTTACTTCTTCTTTAAGCCATTTTTCTGTATCAAATTCAATTTCTACAATGCAATCAATGGTTGAAGTAAATCTGAAATTCCAATAGGGGGTATACTCGTATTCTTTATTACAGAAAAGGAGGTTCTTCTCTGTATCATAAATGGATAAAATTAATGGGTATTTAGTAATATCGGAACATGCAATAATCCTATATTGGCTACCTCCATAAAAAGTACAATAAAATTTAGCAACATTATTTTCGGCAAGTTTAGCAATATATTCTTGTCCATCGGAAACGTACCCTTCGTTTAGGAGGTTTACACAGTTAGTAGTAGAGTTATCCTGTGCATTTGCACTGAAATTAATAGTTAAAGTAACTATTAAGATTAAGATTTTATATAAAAACAATTTCATTAATAAATAATTTTATTTCTTATGGACGAAATTTTATTAGATATAGTTTTTAAATGATACTCAGAAATTATAACATTTGATTTGCTATTTATCGTTGTTATTTTATTGGTTTTATCAACGTTTGAATCCAGATAAGTGTAACTATATATAATTCCATCAAATTCATAAGCTAAATCAACCAATGAATCTATAAGTTCGGTGTACTCTTTTGATTTATAATAAAATGGAGAAAGTATCTCAATTAAATTGTCTAAAGGATGTTTTTGTTCTCCTAATCGGTTTATTATTTGTCTATTGTTGGTTTCAATAGCATTTTGGGACAATATATAAATACTTTCTATCCAACCTCCCGTTAGAATTAATACTCCTGCTTCTTTTCTATTATTTGTTTTTAAATAATAATCAAATTGCCTGTAAGTTCCTGTTATTAATTGTAATAATGAATCTTTATTGTTGATGTTATTTTCAATTCTATCAATAATTTCTACTTGTAATGCATTTTCTAATCCTAACTCTTTGCTTAGTTTTTTAATAACTGTAAAATAAGATATTACATCGGGAATTTGGTCGTAAATATTCAAATAACCTAAATCTGTTCCGTAAACTCCAATATTAAGTGCTTGTTGAAAGTTCGTTGCATAATTAGAAACGTTGTTTACCGGATTAAGTAATCTCTTATTAAAATCAATATCACTACTTTTAACTGAGTGTGTTGCCTGATATGGAGATGGGAGTGTAAATAAAGTATTGTGATATTTTAATACCACGGTAGAAGTATCAGTTCCTTTAGCTTTTTGTTTATTAGATTTTTCTTTATAAGTAATATTATTACATGATATTAATATAACCAATAAAAAAGAAAATAATACGTAATTAAAATGTACTTTATTTAACATGAAATTGGTCTGTTCTATTTTAAAATTTGGCATTGAAATATCAAATATACAAAGATTAATACTAGATTTTGTCTATTAGAATTTATTTTTTATTTATCATTCATTTTAATTGATAAACTTCTATATTATTATGATTACCATGTTATTCTTACATATTAAGAATTAAATAATTATAAATATGTAAAATCGATTAATTTTGCTGTTTGATTTTTGACATGGAAATATGAAAACTTCAATAAGATATAGAGAGATTTGGAAAATAGCTTATCCAATAATACTAGGGAGTATTGTTCAAAATATAATAAGTGTAACGGATACAGCTTTCTTAGGTAGAGTAGGAGAGGTAGAGCTTGGTGCTGCTGCAATTGGTGGTGTATTTTATTTAACACTAATTATGCTTGGCTTCGGATTTTCCATTGGTTCTCAAATTATTGTAGCACGTCGTTTTGGAGAAAATAAACTAAAGGAAATAGGAAAGATAATAGAGCATTCACACTACTTTCTAATTGTTTTAGCTATTGTTTTAATATTATCGATGAGAGGTATAATGCCATATATCTTTAATCAGGTATTGGACTCTAGTGACATTAAACTAGCTACTGAAAAATATCTAAACTATAGAATCTTTGGGTTGTTTTTTGCGTGCATAAATTTTGGTTTTAGAGCATTTTATATTGGAATTGCAAAAACCAAGGTAATAACGTGGACAACAATTTTTATGGCGTTAACTAACGTTTTTCTTGATTATGTTCTAATTTTTGGAAAGCTCGGATTTAAAGAATATGGTATTGCAGGTGCAGCAATCGCTTCTGTAATAGCAGAAATTGTTGCATGTGTATTCTTCATTATATATACATTGAAGTTTGTAGATTATAAATATTACGGGCTGTTTAAATTTAGTAAATTCCAGTTTAGTGTTTTAAAAAGAATACTTACAGTGAGTTTTCCAATGATGATGCAGAATTTTATCTCATTTACTGGTTGGTTTTTCTTTTTCCTTTTTGTCGAAAAGATGGGAGAACATCCGCTCGCTATTTCAAATGTTATTAGAAGTATCTATGTAGTAATGTTAATTCCAATATGGGGGTTTACTTCAGCTGCTAATACTTTGGTAAGTTTTGTTATTGGCCAAAAAAGGCAACAAGAAGTTCTACCTTTAATATTTAAAATTCTCAAACTTTGTATAGTTGGGGTTTTTGTATTGGTTGTTGTGAACCTAATAATTCCGGAAAAAATAATTGCTATTTATACAAATAATGAGGTGTTAATTAGAGATTCACTACCAGCATTGTACATTGTAAGTATATCTGCATTGTTTCTTACTATAGGGTTTGTATTTTTTAGCGGAGTTTCTGGAACCGGACTGACTAAAATATCATTTTTAATTGAAGTCATAGTAATTATTTTATATGTTTCAATTACATATATTTTAGTAAATGTAAGTTTTACAAGTATAGAATTAGTTTGGAGTGTTGAAATTTTTTATGGAATTATTATTGGGATTCTATCATATGCTTATTTAAAGTATGGGAAATGGCAGGATAAAAAGATTTAATTTTTAAAATTTATATATTAATCCAATTTGATTATTAGTGTGGAAATAGAATGTCAACTTTTGATCTTTCTTTTTATGTATTTCAGGAATAAAATATCCAAAAATACTTCCTACTAGTGCTCCGGTTATAACATCTGAAGGATAGTGTTTGCCAGATTCAATTCTTAAAAAACCAACAATACTTGCAGCAGAATAACTTATTGTAGAAAATAAATAGAACCATTCATTTAGTCCATAAATATCGTAAAATGCTTTTGAAATAAATGTTGCAGTGTAAAAAGATATTGCTGTATGACCAGAAAAAAAAGATAAATATGAGTTGTAATCTTGACTTAATAATATCTTTTCATCTTCAGATATAGTTGAGGAATTATAAAGATATGGTCTTTTTCTTTGTGCAATAATTTTTGTTGATCTTGCTACCCCAATTGTCACGAAATATCCTTCTGCATATATTAATCCTAATGTGAATATGTTATTCCAAGATTTGTTTTTGATATATGGAATGGAAAATAGTACTGGAGTATATTTTAACGAATTTTTAATTAAAGAGCTTGTTTCAGAAAGTTTTGGAGACCAATTATCTGTAGCTGCTCTGTCGAAAGAATTTACATTGTTTGGGTTGAGTTTATTTAGCTCTGTATTAGATAAATAGTTTATATCATCTTGTGTTTTTAAATATAAATAATTTAAATTAAGAATAGTTCCGCTAGCAATCATTATAAGTTCAGTATTATTATTAAGTTGATATGGGAACTCTCTTTTTATTTCTTGGTTATATGCACAGTTCGAAATAATTAGTAGAAGTGATAAAATAAATAAGGTGTTGACAATTAATTTCATTTTATCAAATTAGTTAATTTGAAATTAAAATTCAATTAATTAACCATTACAAACGTTATTATTTCACTTCACGTATTAGAGAGTTATCCTAAACTCATTTTGGCAGAGGTTGACTAAATAAAGTTTGAAAAAAAGTCAAAATGGCACTAAATAAGAAAAATGGATATTTGGCAAGTTATTTGTAATTCAGAAATCCATATATGTAAATATTTAAATTCAAAAAAAGATTAATTATGGAAATGGAAATTTATTTCGAAGGTAATAAGCAAGTAAATGCAAAATTTAATGGACAAATTATTAAAACTGATCAGCCTGTGCAAGGTGGAGGAGAAGGTTCTGCTCCAACTCCATTTGATTTATTTTTAGGGTCGATTGGTACTTGTGCTGGAATATATGTAAAGGGATTTTGTGATCAGCGAGGACTTTCATCAGAAAATATCAAAATAATTCAAAAATTGAATTTTAATCCTTCAACAAGATTAATTGATAAAATTGATTTAGAGATTCAATTACCTACTGATTTTCCTGAAAAATATAAAGAAGCAGTAATAAATTCAGCTAATTTATGTGCAGTGAAAAGACATATGCAAGAACCTCCTAAATTTGATGTGTATACTAAAACAGTATAAATATAAATCCCCTTGCAAAAACAAGGGGATTTATATTATTATTTAATTCACTTAGACTACAATTTATTACTTTATAATTTCGATTACAGAGAATGGTGCAGCAGTTTGTATTATTTTATTTAGTTTTAATTCAGATTTTACAATTAAATCTTTAAATTCTTCTTTTGTACGCTCCTTACCACCATTTCGACCAACTAACATTTGAATATCATATAGTTTAGCAAATGAATATCTATTATTATTATTTTCAATTATAGGTTCAATAATTAATATTTTTCCATCATTTGGTAAAACTGATTTAATTTTTTTAAGCAATTCTATACATTGAGTATCAGATAGGTTATGAATGATGCTTTTAAGTAAATATGTATCACCACCCTCAGGAATGCTTTCGAAAAAATTCCCGTTGATTGATTCCATACGATCTAAAACATTATATTGCTCAGCTATTTTCTTAACATCCTTGGCGACATGTGGTAAATCAAATACTTTTCCTTGCAGTGATTTGTGTTTGTGCAGAATCATAGCTAATAAAATCCCTTGCCCTCCGCCTATATCAATAAGAGTTTTAGATTTGCTAAAATTATACTCAGAAAGTATTGCATAACTAAGCATAAGAGAAGAATTAGTCATGGCATGATTGTAAATTTCATTTTTATCCGGATTTTTCTCCAAATATTCAAAAACATCCATACCTAAAACTTTCTGTGCAGCATTTTCTCCAGTTTTTACAACCTGTCCTAATTCTTCAAACATATTCCAGTTTATACCGTTAACTTGATGAATAATCATATGTCGCATGGAGTCTTGTTTATCCAAGAGACTTAGTGATATACGATTATTTTTAAAACATCTATTTTTAGTTTCAATAAATACTCCTTGACTTGCTAACATCCTCATAAGTCTATAAAGAGAATCTTCATGGGTAGAAGTGAGATTTGCAAGTTCAGAAATTGATTTTTCAGAATTCTTTATATGTTCGGCAAGATTTAAATCAGCAGCAACTCCTATGGCTCTTGCAACATAGAAATTCTGTACCATCTCAATTATTGCAACATTCGCCGGAGTTAACTTTTTTGACAATCGTACAAGAAAATATCTAAAACGTTCAAATACTTTAAGAATACTTGCTGAAGGGTAATTTGGAATCTTTATATTGTTTTGCATAATGTAATATCAAAATTGAATTTATAAAAATAGAAAACTTTTTCATATAAAAACCTTTGGCTTATTGATGAAAATTATAATAACTCCTTTTTTCTGATTAATTTTACCAGTCAATTCAAAATATCATGAAATATAGCTTTAAAACTGATGTGCGAGGTTACGAACTTGATTCTTATGGTCACGTAAATAATGCCGTTTATGTCAGTTATACTGAACAAGCAAGATGGGAAATTCTTAAAAATACTGGATTATTAGATTCTTTTTTAGAAAAGGATTTATTACTTGTTGTTACTGAAACTAATATTCGGTATATGCGAGAGCTTAAGCTATTTGATAAAATTGAAATTAGTACTGAGATAAAAATTGAATCTCCATATTTAGTTTTTTATCATGATATTTTAAATTTAACCAAGAATATAAAATCAGCAAAAGCTGCTATTAAAACTTTATTAATTGATAAAGAAAGAATACCGCAAGATATTCCGAGTGAGTTATTATCAATTACTAAATAGAACCTACAATAAATGAATCAATCAAATATAGCAAGTTGGGAAAGAATAGGAGATATTGGATATTTATCCATTTCTAATGGAAAAGAAAACTATTTGATAAAACCTGATTTTTTAAATCTGGATTTATTAAAAAAATGGTCGTCAGAAGAAGGATTAAAAGGAATTATCATAAGAGGTGTTGGTAGAAATTTTTCTGCTGGTGCTGATATTGAAAATTTAAAAAAGCTAGCTGAAGATAAAAATAATTTATCTGATAGTATGAATAAAGGAAAAGAGATATTAAACTTTATTGAAGATCTCCCTATTCCTGTAATTGCTGTTATTAATGGTGTTTGTTTTGGAGGAGGCATGGAAATTGCTCTGGCTTGTCATATGCGTGTTGCTTCTGAACGTGCTTTATTTGCATTTCCTGAGGCAAATCATGGATTAATTCCAGGTTTAGGAGGAAACTATCGTTTAACCCAATTAATGGGTAAGAATGCATATGAATTCATCTTAAATGCAGATATGGTTTGTGCAGCAGAAGCCCAAAAATTAGGAATTATTAATTATGTCTCTGAAACAAAAGATGCAATTGAGCTGGCAACAGAGAAATTAAAATCAATGGTTTCGGAAAGATCAATTGAAGTTATCCAGTCTGCCATGAAAGCTATTGGAAATTCAATTAAAATGTCAAGAGAAGATGCTTTAAGTGTTGAAACAGAATTGTTTTGCAATTTAGCAGTAAATGTTAATTTTCATCAAAAAGATTAAAAATGTTTAAGGAAATTTCTATTACAAAATCAGTTAGGGATGTTGAAACTCTACTTAAGATTCATCCTGAAGATTACTATTTTAGTTCAAATGAATTAAAATCAGTTGAACATAAAAATTCTCTTAAAAGTCTGGGAGCCAGGTATCTTATTAAAAGAGCAATACTTGATTATATTGATATGGGTGAAGCCTATCTGGAAATTGAGATACAAAACGACGATCAGGAAAAACCTGAAATAACTTTTTATAATAGAGTTAAGAAAAAGATTGAAAATCTAGGTATAGGTTATGTTCAAATTTCCATTTCTCATTCAAAGAATTTTATTGCAATCCTGGTTATAATAGAGTAAAATGTTCAAGGTTTTAAACTGGTATATAAAAGATCAAATAGGATATTTAGAAATAAATAATCCACCTTCAAATCCTATGGATTCAGCTTTTTTCGAGGAGTTTTATTGGTGGAGAACCGAAATTGTTGAAAGTGCAGATATTGAAGCTGTTATAATACATGGAAAGGGACGTCATTTTTCATCAGGAGCAGTTTTGGATGATTTATTAGGAATTATTAGTAGGAGCTTCGATCATAATAAAGATGTTCGTAAAATCAGCGAGTTTTTAAATAAGAACAGTCAGATATTTTACTCTTTAAAAGATTTGAATATTCCAGTAATAGCTGCTATTCGAGGAGTGTGCTTAGGATCGGCATTGGAATTAGCCTTGTGTGCAGATTATATTATATGTGGAGAAAAAGCTGTTCTTGGATTACCTGAAACAACTTTTGGATTAATGCCAGGATGTACAGGAACGTATGTTTTACCTAAGGTTGTTGGGAAATCGTTGGCAATGGAAATCATTTTAAGTGGAAAAACATTTTCTCCATCCGAAGCACAAAAATGGAAAATTGTTCAAAAAATAGTTCCATCAAAACAAGTTTTAAATACTGCAGGAGAAGTTGCAAAAAAATTAGCTCCTAACTTTTCAAAAGAGTTAAAAATCTTATAGAAATGAAAGCAAATCGCAATTCAGAAATATATGTTAAAATAACCGGAAGTGGATCTTATCTACCTGGAAAACCAATTACTATTCATGAAGTTGATAAATTCTTAGGTGAATTAACAGAAGCTCCTAAAAAAATCCAAAAATGGTTAGGGCGAATGAAAAATTTGATGGATGAAATGTTAGAAGTTGATTACTATCATTATGCTATCGATCCAGAAACAAGAGAATTTACCGACGATAATATTACCATGTCTGTAAAAGCTGCAAAAAAAGCAATGGATAAAGCAGGTTTAAAACCTGAAGATATTGATTTAATAGTTTATGGTAGTGCACATCAAGACCAGATGCCAACCGCATCGGTTAGAATTCAAGAAGCATTGGGTATTGAGCAATGTGGAGAAATGTCAATACATGCGAACTGTACATCAGCATATAAATCGCTATTAGTAGCGAGTGATTTTATTAAATCGGGTAGATATAAAAATGCCTTGGTTATTTCTTCGAGTATATCGTCTTCTGAACTTAGAGCAGAATATTATAATCAAAGTATTGTTAAAAAAGAGGAATTATTTTTAAGATATTTTTTAAGTGATGGAGCTGGAGCATTATTGCTACAAGCTACCGATGAGAAAAAAGACGGATTATTTGTAGAACATACATATATGGAATCTATTGGAGGTAAGAAACCTTCAGCAATGTTAAATAAACGACCTGCTTATTGGATGAATCCTAAAGAAGAATATGAATTAGGATATCATCATTTAGGTCAAATGTTTAACGAACAACTTCGCACGCATTTTCATGATGATGATGGGAGTGTGTTTTTAAAAGGATTAAAAAGAATGTTAGGTCTATATCCAATTGATCTAAACGAATTAAAATACTTTCAGGTTAATTTCCCATCAAAGCATATATCAGAGTTAATAATGGATGAATGTGATGAATTGGGAATATCTCGCGATACCTTATATACCAAAATGTCCAGTATGGGATATGCTGGTCCACCAATGGCTTTTATTTCTATTGATAAAATTATTTCTGAAGAAAAACTAAATTCTAACAATTTGATCTTGAGTTTTGTTACAGAAGTTAGTAAATTTATGCAAGCAGGATACGCATTAAAATATTATTAGTTTGGCATAGTTTATGCTAAATGGGATGGTATAAAAAATTAATATGTATAAAAATTGTTTATTAACTAATAATTAGGGTTATGAAAAAAGTAATTACACTGTTGGTATTAGCTTTATTTGTTCAATTAAGTTTTGCACAAGAAGATACTGTAGAGAAAAAAGATGATATGAAAACCATCTTTACGAAAGAAAATTTAAAATTTACAGGTGGTTATATTGCTCCTGAACTAAAAGTAAGTAATGTACACGAAGACATATCTTTATTTGTAGGGGGTAAAATTGGATTTACATTTAATGATAAATTCTCAATTGGTCTTGCAGGTTATGGTTTAAGTAATAACAGTAATTTCAATATCGATTATAGTGGGAATCCTAATACTTTGGCTAGAATTGGTATGGGATATGGTGGATTATCAATGGAATATTCTTTATTTAGTAATAAAGTAATTCATTTTACAGTACCTGTTGTTGTTGGAGCAGCAGGAATCTATGTTTACGAAGACGATGGAGATTTCTTTTATAACGATTATGAAGATATTGAAAACTCGGCAGCATTTGTTGTTGAGCCAGGTGTAAATATTGAAGTAAATGTATTCAAATTTATGAGATTAGATCTTGGAGCTTCTTATAGGTTAATATCAGGTTCTGATTTAATCTATTTACAAGACGAAGATTTATCTGATCTTAGTTTCAATGCTACATTTAAATTTGGATTATTTTAAATCTGGATTCTTTTTATATTAGTATATTTAGTGCTAATTTGAAAGGCTACTCTTCCGAATATTGGGAGGAGTAGCTTTTTTTATTACCAGAGTTATCGTATTTTTATATTATTGAGGATTCATAAATGGAAATAATGAATATGAATTTATTAAATATCAATATTAATTAATTGCTTATTTGAGTGTTTGTCAGTGAAATTTAAAATTACAAACAATGAAAACAATTCATAAAGTTGGAATAATTGGAAGTGGAAAAATGGGATCAGATATTTTTAATTATTTATCTGATTTTAATTACGAATTAGTATGGTATACCAGAAATTCTGATCATAAGGATGTTCTTAAAAATATGTACCAAAAGAAAATAAAAAGACAACTTAAGCACGGTATAATAAATAAGGATATTTATGATTTTAGGTTTAAATATAGAATAATCGATGATATAAATAATTTATCGGAATGTGATTTAATAATAGAATCGATTATTGAAGAGCATGACGTAAAATTTGAAATATTTAAAAGGCTTGAAGAAATAACGAAACCCTCATGTGTTTTAGCTTCAAACTCTTCATCTATATTACCCTCAGAATTGTCAAATGATAATCAGGCAAAAAATAGAATTGTGGGAATGCACTTTTTTTATCCAATTCCATTCAAAAACGTTGTTGAGTTAATTTTTTCAGAATTTACAGATGAAATCATTAAAGAAAAATCCAAATTATTTTTTGATGATATTAAGAGATTTTATATTGTACAAAATGAAAGAAATGCATTTATCTTAAATAGATTCTTACTTCAAATACAAATTGTAGCATTGAATTCATTGAAGAAATATGGACTCGGATTTAAACAGCTAGATGAAATTGCAAAGGAATTTATTCCTGAATTTGGATTATTCGAAATGATGGATCATGTTGGGCATAATACTATGTATAATGCTATTATGAATTATTCAAAGATGGATTCTGATAAAAGAAAGTATGAGCCAATATTAAATAAATTAAAAGCTCAAAAGACAATTTCAGATGATCAATCAGGAATATTATTCTATGATCGTGATGCGAGTGATGATATAAAAGAAATATCAAATGAAGTTAAACAAGATATATTAGATTCTATAAAAGAAACAGCAACAAAATATATAAAAACATATTCGGAGGAGTTTCAAGTTGATTTGTATGATTTAAAAAAATCCTTAAATGAGTTTTGTGGACTAATTATTTGAAATTAAACGAATAATAGAAATTATAAATATTTTATTACTTTTGGGTTTTGATTCGAAAATATAAAATATTGATAAAATATAATGAGTAAGAAGGTTGTTGTTACGGGGTTTAATATGCTTACTGCATTAGGACTCGACTGGGAAGAAACTTGGGAGAATATAAAAAACGGGAAGAGTGGTGTTAAAAATATTTCTTTATTTGATGCATCTGAAAATCAAACTCAAATAGCTGCAGAACTTCCTTCAGAATTTGCTGAGAAATCTTCATTTGTAATCAAGAAACGTATTGCAAAGCAAATGACGCGTGTTACGCAAATGTCTTATGTTTGTGCAGTTGAAGCAATCGAAAAACATAATATTGAAATTGAAAAGTTCGATAAAAAGCGAGTTGGTGTTATTATGGGAGTTGTAAATACAGGAGATTCTTCTACAGAACAAGGAACAACAGCAAAAAACTTGATTTTAAAGAGAATGAATAATGCCATGTCTGCATGGATTGGAATGAAATATAATATTGAAGGTCCTAATTTTACAACATCATCAGCTTGTTCATCATCCGCTTTTGCTATTGCACTTGGGTATGATAATATTAAATCGGGACGTGCGGATATGATGATCGTTGGAGGTGCCGATTCAATTATTAATAAAGAAGAAATAGAAGGATTTAACGAGATATATGCACTATCAGTGGCAAATGATAATCCTCAAAAAGCAAGTTGCCCATTTTCTAAAAAGAGAGATGGTTTCGTAATTGGAGAAGGCGCAGGAATCATGATTCTCGAATCGGAAGAATCAGCAAAAGCACGAGGAGCAAAAATTTATGCCGAGTTGGTTGATTACGCTTTTACAAACGAATCATACAATATAATGGCACCTAAACCAGAAGGTGAAGGTATGGCAGATACTATGCAATTAGCAATTTCAAATGCTAATATTTCAAAATCAGATGTAAGTTATATAAATGCCCATGGTACTTCGACTATGTTAAATGATATGTTCGAGACCCAAGCGATTAAAAAGGTTTTTGGAGAACAAGCACATAATATTCCGGTATCTTCAACTAAATCTATGACAGGGCACACAATTGGAGCTGCTGGAGCTATTGAAGGAATATTAAGTGTTTTGGCAATTAAAGATGGAATAATTCCTCCAACAATTAACTACGATGAACCAGATCTTGAATTAGACTTGGACTATGTTCCGAACAATGCTCGTAAACAAGATTTAGATGTTGTTTTAAGCAACTCATTCGCATTTGGTGGACATAATGCTACTCTTGTTTTTAAACATTATAATTGATTTTAAACACGCTGCAATATTCTAATAATTATTTGTAATTTAGTTTTTCGATTTTTAAAAATGAGAAATGAGAAAAATTATTGTTATTGCAATTATGCTATTCCTATGCTATAATTCGTATTCCCAGGATAAAATCATTAGAACAAATGGTGATAAAATTAGATGTAAAGTAAAGAATGAAGATAGCACAAATGTTTATATTTATACTTATCATGGAGATGAAATTGTTAATACATACATTAAGAAAACCGATATAGTTTCAATAAAGCACAGTAAGAATTCTTTTAAAGATAGTGTTGAGTACTTTACTAAGGAAGTGCGGTTAGGAATGGGATTGGAATATGGAGGATTCGGTTATAATGTTCAGTTTTCGCCTAATGAACGCTTTGGTGTATTTATAGGTTTTGGTTATGCTTTGGCTGGTATAGGTTATAATACGGGTTTTAAGTTTGATATCATTAATAACGAAAGGAAGGATGTATTTTTTCAGGCAATGTATGGTTATAATGCTATAGTTTACAATAAAAATAATAGTAGCGGAGATATTTTTTATGGTACTTCAATAGGTATGGGTATCGATTTCAAGTCCAGAAGAAGTAACGGAGGTTGGACATTAAGTATAAACTATCCGTTTCGCAGTAAAAAAGTTGATGAATGTATTAATGAAGTTAAAGATCATGGGGGGGAATTTTATAATGAACCATTCCCAATAACAATATCAATTGGCTTAAAATTTTAGAATAAAAACTATCTATAAATTATAATCCCAACATAGGCAATTGTTTTACTTTATGATACTTTAAACCGGCTTTAATACAATTTTTTAGTTCAGTTTCTGGTAATTGGTCATCCATTTGAAAAATTATAGCACGATTCTCTTCGTAAGTAAATAATTTATTATAAACCATTTTAAAGCTTGGTACTAACCTGCTGGTACATTTAAAATAAATTGCATACTGATCTGGTTTATTTTTTTTCCAATCAATTCTTATTGTGCTTCCTATTTTTGTTAAATAACTAGGTTCACCCCACTTTAGGGTTTCTTCAATATCAGTTATTTCATTAATTTCATTTGCAGTTTCTAAAATTAATTTTCGAAGATGTAATATCTTGTTGCGAACTTTATCAGGATAATTATTAAAAACCGATTCAATATCCGGATTTGTTTTTATGTGAATTTTATTAACTGTTTCCATGTCTTGCAGATAATATACCATTTGATATTTTAACAGAATATCTGCACTTTTGTTTATTGAATAATGTTTAGTTGAAATATAGTTAAGTAAAAAGGCATAAACTAACTCGCTTATGCCTTTTTACTTATTTACTTAATTTCTTCTATTACTTATTCCTCTTATCAATAAAAACAACAGGTTTGCGTTTTAGCTCAGGAAATTTGACCTTATTAATTTCTTCTTTTGATTCGAATTGAATAGTAGGGGCAACTCTTAATTTTGCTCTAAAATGATCTTTAATATATTTCTCGAAGTTTTCAGGTTTATGACCATTTGTTGCTATACGAATTAAAATATCGTCTGTACCAATTTGGTTTGTAGAAACTTCAATAATGTAGTTTTCTACATATTCCATATCATTTAAAATATCATATAGTGCAGGTGGATATAAAGTTGTTCCTTTGTATTTAATCATTTCATTTTTACGACCAATAACAGGACCTAATCGCATTGAATTTCTACCGCATGCACAAGGTTCTGTGAAATGTTCAACAACATCGCCTGTTTTAAAACGAATTAATGGCATTCCTTCTACTCCAAGTGTAGTAATAACTAATTCTCCCGCTTCGCCTTCTTTTACCGGATTGTTATATTCATCAACAAACTCAACAATCAATAATTCTGGGCGATGATGTCCACCTATGCTATTTCCACACTCCGCAAAAGCAGCACCCATTTCTGTAGATGCATAAGTAGAATATAACTTAATATCCCATTTATCTTTTATTCTTTGTCCAAGAGTATTTAGCGTAAAATCTGAGTTTCGTAATGATTCACCAATACAAATTGCTTTTTTTATACTTGAGTTTTTATAATCAATTCCGTTTGCTTCGGCATATTCAATTAATTTTAAAATAAACGAAGGAACAGCAACTAATGCGTTTGGCTTAATTCTTCGAATGGTATCCCATTGTAATTCTATCATTCCGTTACCAACACGAACCATTCCGGCACCCATTTTTTTAATACCTAAGAAATAAGCCATGCCAGCCATAAAACGTCGATCGAGTGTTACCATTAATTGGTAAATGTCATCAGGAGTTCCATCTGAGCATAAAAAAGAGATATATTCATTGTATGCCAATCGTTCTAAATCGGCATCTGTCATTGCAAATGTTACAGGATCACCTAAAGTTCCAGAAGTAGTAATGTAATCAACAATTTTTCTTTTATCAACACAAATAAAATCATCATTTTGCTCGTACAAATCATCTTTGGTTGTAAAAGGTAATTTTTGAAGATCATCAATGGTTTTAATATCATTAATATTGATATTGTGTTCTTTGAAAAGATCAGAATAAAACTTGGAATTTTTATTAACATACTTAAGAAGTTCTTTTAGTTGTTCTTCTTGATATGCATTGATTTCTTCGGTTGATTTGTGATCGATATTTTCTGGAAATATATTCATGTCGGTAATTTTTAAAAACAAACACCAAATTTAACATCTTATACTTAAAAGAAGGAAGAAACTAGGGATTAATTTAGATAAGCACATAAAATTAAAACAAAAAAAGTCTTGCTCTATTAAGAACAAGACTTTTGAATTTATTTCTTTAATTATATCTTTTGTTTACTTCGCTCTTTTTTTATAGTAAGCTGCTTTTTTCTTATCGTCAAAACGAGTATAAATTTGACCTAAGTATTTTGCGTATTCTTTTTTCGGTTCAATCTTATATAGTTTTAAATAATAATCACGTGACTTTCTGAAAGTAGGCCATACTTTTTCCAGAGCTTTTAATAGTTTATTATACTGCTTAGTTGTACGGCGCTTTTTATAAGCTTTCATTTCTGAAACGTAAAGATTTTCTGCTTCCCAATAGTATTTTTCTGCATAATATTCTAATGCTGTAATGTTTTTTGCATCTAGTTTAAGGATTTGTTTTGCAAGCTTATTACTAACTGTATTGTTTTTTAAATTCTTATTAATTATTAAATAAGAAGCAAGTATTTCTGCATCTGATTGTGCGTTTGCTTCAAGATCTGGCCAAAGTGCAACACCTAAATCCCAGTTTTCACTTTCAGCATAAGTTGCAAGCAAACGAGCATTGATTTTGTCTAAATCTTCCCCTTGAGGATATTTTTCTCGATAGGTTTCTAATGCAGTAATTTCCTTAGATAGATTATCTATGTTTTTATAAATTGTAGCTAGAGAAGCATATAATTCAGGAGATGAAAAATCCACCTCTTTTGCAGATTCTAAATATTTTCTTGCTTTGTCTTCTTGCTTTAAATTTAAAGCGGCCATTCCACTTTTAAAGTAAATTGGTCCTTTAGCTTTTTTTCCTGTACTTTCTTTACTTTCAATTATCTTTTCCCAGCTTGTAAGTGCTGCTTCGTAGTTCTTGGCATTATAAGCCGTTTCACCCTCGTTTGTAAGTTGCATTGTTGCACACGATTGCAATAATAATAATACGATTAGTACTTGAATTAATGTGGAGATTTTCATGTTTTATAGTTTTTGTAAAGGTGGCAAAAATAAGATATTTTTTTGATTTATTAACATACTTAAAACTTAGCATTGTTAAGTGTTTTAAATGAAAATTGTAACGTAAATGTTTAAAACTCCATTTCAATTACAAGATTAATCTAAGTAAAATTGCACAAGATATTGGTTTCTGAATCGATTTTTTTTCGATTGAATTAATAGGGAATCCTGTTTAAATCAGGAGCTGTCCCCGCAGCTGTAAGTTCAATTACAGTTTAGCATATTAGCCACTGTTCATTAATTTCGATATTTATCGTGAGAGAATGGGAAGGCAGCTAAGCCAGAACAAGCCAGAAGACCTACCAATACTAAACTGTAGCTTTCGGGTGAAAAGCAAAGGCGGTGAATTTATTTTCCTTCCTTTTCTCGTATCCGAAGCTGTATTATTCACACTTTAACTTTTACAAAATGAATGCAGCTTTAGAAAAAAAATCAATTATCAAACGCGACGGACGAATTGTATCTTTTGATACGGAAAAAATTTCATTTGCAATTTTTCGTGCATTTCGTGCTGTCGGAAAACCAAACAGAGAAGAGGCAAACAGTATAACATTGCAAGTCGTTAAAAAAGTCAATTTTGAATTACAGGAGATTCCTACTGTTGAAATGATTCAGGATTTAGTTGAGAAAACTTTGTTTGATAATCAGCATTTTGAAGTTGCAAAAGCTTATATAATTTACAGATATCAACATCAAAATATTCGTGATACAAAAGAGATTTTTTCTAATATCGATATTATTGAGAATTACATCTCTTTGAATGATTGGCGAATTAAAGAAAGTGCTAATTCAACATATTCTTTACAAGGATTAAATCAACATGTATCAACAATTTTAAGTTCACAATATTGGTTAAATCAGATTTATCCAAACGAAATTGCTGAATCGCACAAAAAAGGAAATTTACATATTCACGATTTAGGATTTGTTAGTGTTTATTGTGTTGGTTGGGATTTAGAAGATTTATTATTAACGGGATTTCGTGGTGTTGAAGGTAAAACACAAAGTACACCACCAAAGCATTTAAGAACCGCTTTAGGGCAAATTGTTAATTTCTTTTATACCATGCAAGGCGAAGCTGCAGGCGCACAGGCATTTTCTAGTTTTGATACATATCTTGCACCGTTTATTCGTTACGATAAACTGAATTACAATCAGGTTAAACAGTGCTTACAAGAGTTCTTTTTTAATATTAATGTTCCAACAAGAGTTGGCTTTCAAACACCTTTTACAAATGTTACTATTGATTTAGAAGTACCTGGAAATTTAAAGGATCAACCGGTTATTGTAGGCGGTAAAGTGTTGGAAGAAACTTATGGTGATTTTCAGGAAGAAATGGATTTATTTAATAAGGCATTTGCTGAAGTCATGTCGGAAGGCGATGCCAGTGGAAGTGTTTTTTCTTTTCCTATTCCTACTTACAATATTACAAAAGAATTTGATTGGGATAATGAAAAATATAATCCCATTTGGGAAATGGCATCGAAATATGGAATTCCGTATTTCTCTAATTTTGTAAATTCTGATTTAAGTCCTGATGATGTTCGTAGTATGTGTTGCCGATTAAGACTTGATAAACGCGAGTTGAAAAGTAGAGGAGGAGGATTGTTTGGGGCAAATCCTTTAACTGGTTCAATTGGAGTTGTTACTTTAAATCTTCCTAAACTGGGTTATGAATCGGGAAGTGAAGAAGAGTTTTTTCAACGTTTAACAAGATTAATGGATTTAGCAAAAAATAGCTTGGAAATAAAACGAAAAGTTATTGAACGACTTACTGAACAAGGATTGTATCCATATTCTAAATTTTATTTAAGAAATCTTTATAAAAAGAACAAAAGATATTGGGATAATCATTTTTCTACAATTGGAATTGTAGGAATGAATGAGTGCTCTATTAACTTCATGGGTTCAGGAATTGGAGAAGAAGCAGGGCATGAATTTGCTCAGAAGGTCATGAATTTTATGCGAGAAAAACTGGAAGAATTTCAAATTGAAACAGGTCATATTTATAATTTAGAAGCAACTCCAGCAGAAGGCACAACGTATCGTTTAGCCAGAATTGATAAAATGCAATATCCTGATATTATTGTTGCAAACGAATCGGCTGTGAAAAATGGAGCAGAACCATATTATACAAATTCAACACAATTACCTGTTAACTTTACAGATGATTTATTTGAAGCTTTACGATTACAAGATAATCTGCAAACCAAATATACGGGTGGTACTGTTTTTCATACGTTTTTAGGCGAAAAGCAATTACCAAATGAATCGGTTAAGCAACTAATAAAGAAAGTAACACATAACTTTAAATTACCATACATAACACTTTCACCAACGTTTAGTATATGCTCTGATCATGGATATTTATACGGTGAGTATAAAACTTGTCCAAAATGCGCCGAAAAAGGAGTGGAGCAGGAGTGTATTGTTTATTCAAGAATTGTGGGGTATTTACGTCCTGTAAATCAATGGAACGATGGCAAAGCTGCAGAATTTAAAGATCGAAAGTTATTTGATAAGAGATCGAAGGAAAAGAATGAAGATACGGTTTTGACTTTAAAGGAAGTTACCATAATATAAAATATTTTTTTAAACCATGTTTAAAAAAATGTTCTGTATGCCTTGATAAGTCGTATTTTTGTAATCTTATTATTAAAACTTAAACATTATGGAATATTCAATAGTAAAAGTAATACAAGCTATGTTAGCTCCGGGTTTAATGATCTCAGCTTGTGGGTTATTAATTCTTGGAATGAATAATAAATACTCAATCGTTGTAAATCGTATTCGTTTATTAAACGATGAAAATAGAAAGATTCATCATTTAGAAAATCGTAAAGAAGATGATGTAAAAAGAGAAAGTAACATCCGTTTGCAAATAAATAAGCTGAATGAGCGTGTTAGAATGGTTCGAAATGCAGTTTTTGCATATTCAAGTGCCGTTGCATGTTTTATTATAGCTTCGCTATTTATTGGAATTAATTTGTACACAAAATCCAATATGGTTGAAGTTTTAAGTTTGATCTTTTTCTTAACAGGAATGCTAACAGTTTTTGTAGGAATTGTATATGCTGCACACGAATCAATTAAAGGATATAAAATTGTAATAATTGAAATTGAAGAGCTAGCTTAGAATGAAAATTGGTGGATTTCTAAAGCAAAGCTTAATTGATTTTCCTGGCAAAATAGCATCTGTAGTTTTTACTTCTGGTTGCAATTTCAGATGCTTTTATTGCCATAATCCTGAATTGGTTTTACCGGAATTAATTCAGGAAAATCAATTAATTGATGAAAATGAAATACTTGCCTATTTAGAAAAAAATAAAAATCTTCTAGACGCCGTTGTAATTACTGGTGGCGAACCAACTATTCATTCTAATTTAATGGAGTTTATTAGAAAAGTTAAAAAACTTGGATTATTGATAAAACTCGACACAAATGGTACAAATCCAATTTTACTGAATAAATTATTAAAACAAGATTTAGTAGATTTTATTGCAATGGATATTAAGTCACCTTTAAAACTTGAAAAATATCAGGAAATAGTTGGTAATCAGTTTTCGTCAGTGCAATTAAATAGTATTCTCGAATCGATTGAATTAATTACTAATTCTAATATTAAATTTGAATTTAGATCAACTTTGGTAAAACCATATCATTCTATTGAAGATATTCAAGAAATGAAACATTCTATTGAAGGAGAATACTATCTGCAAGAATTTAATGAGTCGAAAATCTTGAATCCGAATTGTACAAATCTGAATGCCTTTAATCAAGATGAAATAAAAAGTGAAATAAAGTATTCTGTTTATGATAAAACAAATCTTAAATTCAGATAATTAATTCTTCCACGAATTATCATAATCCGTAACAAGTTCGGAATTATTTAATTGATCAATATCAATTTTCCCATCCATATATTGGGCTAATAATTTAAATGAATCTTTGTTTTCTTTCTTAAGAGTAAGAAGAACAGCATTGATTGCAGCCTTTACAGAAATTGGAACTCCGCCGCCTAAATCTGACCAATGACCAGCCAAAATTAAATTCTTAATTACAGTTTGATGGTGTGCTATTCCAGCTTGCATATTCTCTTTACCAGGACGAGCACCCATCATAGTGCCATTTTTATTTCCTGTATACCTCAAATAAGTTATTGGTGTTGATACATCATAAAATAAGATATGACTCTTTAAATCAATCGATAGTTCCTTTTCTACTCTCTGAATTAGAATCTCAGCTACTTCATTTTTGAGTTTTTGATATTTCTCGCCACGAACAATATTTCCTTTTTCGTCTTTTTCAATTTCCCAATGATTTTTATAATCAATGTAAGCTGGAATATACAAAGTGATTAATCCTTTGCCATCAGGTGCAAGAGATTTATCCCTAGCCGATGGAGCTAAAACACTTATGTCACTTATCGAAGGATTGCCACTATCATGATCATCTCTTTTTAGTCCATCTTTGCTAATATTAATTAACTCCTGATATATTCCCAGATCCTCCGCAGGGCAATCTAAAGCAATGGAAACTGTAACGGCCGAACTGTAAAGGATTGCATTGTTTAATTTGTTTTTAAATTTTTGAGATACTGTATTTTCAGGTAGGATTTTTGTGTATAAAGTTTCAATATCGTTTGTGGAAATTACATGTTTAGCTTTTATCTGATATTCATTCCCTTTTTGCTGAAAAACGATGCTTTCACAGATTTTATTTTCAATTTCTAAATTAGTAACTTCTGCATTATAAATTAAATCATTCCCAAGTACTTTATTTACATGTTTTAGCCATTGAATAAAAACTCTGGCACCGCCTTTTTTAGGAATCTGATATCCATTATTATATGCCCAGGCAATAGGGAAAAGACAGGATAAAAGGTCTTTCTCGGAGCTGTATAGTTTATGTAGATTTTCATCCTTAAAAAACTTACTCAATCCTTTTGGAACACCTTTTTCTCCGCTGTAAAAAACGTACTTAATTAGGGGTAGGACAAATTGTAATTGTTTTAACTTAAAAATAATTTTATTGACACCCGACATACTTTCATCTGTTCTAAAAAGATTCGCGTATTTCAATGATCCTTCGCCAATTTTTCTAGCAGCTTTAAAGAATGCTTCAATTCCTTTTTTCTCGTGTGGAAAATCTGCTATTAACTGTTTTTTAAGATCATCGGGATTGTTTGTAAGTAAATAGTCGTGATGTTCACCTTTAAACCGGTGAATTTTCTCCATAGCTTTTATTTGGGGACTATCAGAACCAATCAGGCTAAAAATACGACCTGTCATTTCATTTTTGTTACACTGATTCAACCAATGTATAGCAGTATCAAAATGAAATCCATCTTTGCTAAAACCTGCTAAATACCCACCAGCGTGTGGCTCTTTCTCAAGAATACAACATTTTAACCCAAATCTACCAGCGATTGCAGCAGTTGTTAATCCGCTTATTCCAGCACCTATTACAACTAAGTCATATTTTTTATATTCTTTTTCCGACATTTAACTCTATGTATTTATAACATTCTCAATGAGAAAGACAAAAGTAGTTTTATTGATTTTCAAGTAACAGATTAATGGTTTAAAGGTATAAAATAAAAAGACAATTATGTTTGCAAACAATAATCAATTATCATTGTTTGTATTCAATAGTTTAATTAAAAATATATACAAATGAAACCACATATTTCGAGTTTTATAAGTGCTATAGTATTAATTTTTGTAGGAGCTTGGAGTTATTTTAGCTCTGATGTAAGATCAGTCACTGCTTTAATACCTGTATTTATTGGGATTGTATTATTGGTTTTAAACCCTAGTTTTAAAAGAGAAAACAAAGTAATCGCCCATATTGCGGTTGTATTAACCATCTTAGTGCTAATTGGATTGGTCAAACCATTAATTGGAGCTATTGGTAGAGATAGTTCAATGGGTATTTTTCGCGTTATTCTCATGATGGTATTTTTAGTCTATGCTTTAATCACTTTTGTTCAAAGTTTTATTGAAGCAAGAAAGGGTAAATAACCTGTTATTGATATAATATTCTATTTTGATTGAATTTTAGGTAAAGACCCAAAAAGATTATTTGCACCGGCAGTGGGTTTTATTTAGTCTTTTTTAATCTTTGATAGAATATTCTCTCGCTGATAAATATTTGGAATTTCTTTTCTTAATGCCATCTTGTATGCAAGAATAGCTTTGTCTTTTATCTCAAATTTATTAAAATAATCACCTAAGTAAACATAAGTTTCAAAAAATTCAGGATTCAATTCTATAATCTCATTAAATAGATAATCTTCATCTGGAATTCTTGTTTCAGATTTAATTGAGGCCTGTATTTGTGCTCTTATCTCTTTAAAACGATTAAAATTTTCGAATTCTTTAGAGTATATGAAAGGATCTGCAGGAATTGTTAAATCTGTTTCGTAATTTATTATTGTATCCGATAGGTTTGTTGCGTTTGCAAAGACTTTATTTAAATCGTAGCAAATAAATTCACCTAATTGAAAAGGAGATGTAGAAACCCAAACTTTTAACTCTTCAGGTTTAAAGATAACTGAATGATGAGCAATTAACTGATTTATAGCTTTTTCATTGCCCATTCCAATATTTTCGTTTTCAATTCCTTTTTGGTCACGTAGAATTTTTATAACCGAACATATATCTAACCTTGGATTTTGATTTAAAAGTTCTTCAACTCGCTTAAAACGATAAGTAGTTGCATAATCCTTAATATCAGAATTAACAAATTCTTCTTTTTTTAATTCATCGCTTTGAAAATGATTGCTGCAAATAATATAATCATCTTGTGAGATAAGCAGCGCCTGACCATCTGGAGATTTTTCTATAGTAACTGTTTTACCGTCTTTAGCAGAGCCTATAAATAAAGATTCCGAAACAAACATCTCTCTTTTTTTAGCTATTTCAAATGCTTCTTCAATGTTAGAAGCGTATTGCAATATTTCTCTGGCAACAAGTGATACGGGAGTTGCGGCACTAAAGGGAATATCTGATTTGGCTGCATTCAGAGTAACCGTTAATCCTTGATCATTCATTCCCGATGCTGCACCAATCATACTTGCCCAAGAGACAATCATAAATTTATGTCCCTTTTCAGGGTTAAAAAACATGATAACCTTTTCTTCTGCAAATTCATCGCCCACATAGAAATCAAAATTTCGTCCAATTATTAATGAGCTATCAGCAGATCGGGAATCCCATCCACTAAATGCTGTGCAAGCAACCAAATTCAGGTTTTGTAAGGCATGGCCTATATCATGTGCTGCATGATAATTCAACATTCGTTGATAATTTGGTGCAACGAATTCAAATTCAGTTGACGTTGATTGTGAAATACCATAAATTTCTTTTTGATATTCATCTATAATATGCTCGTCAATATTACGATTGAAAATAGCAATAAAACTTCTCAAAAACTTTAGGTAAGAATCAGAAGGGATCATTAGCTTGATTTGATTCACAAATGCAGTTTCTTGCTTGTAAATTAACTCTTTAGATAGTTTGCCATTTATTAATCCACGTTCATAAGCTTCGCCTTCGATATACATCTCCCATAAACCATGATCGTTTTTCTTAAGCCAATTATTTTTTATAGAGTAAAAGTTAGAATCAAGTTGAGTTCTTTCTAGATTTTCAATTTCAATATTTTGAACGGTAGGGGGATTTATTTTTGTAGTAATCTTAAATATAATCGTTAATAAAACTATAAGGATTAATAAAATTATAAATGTTTTGAGCAGTGCTCGTATTATTTTTTTTAATCTAAGCATTGTTGATTTTTTCAAGTAAATATTCCATTCCTAACATTTCGGTACATGTATGTACAGAACCAATTGTTACACCTAAAACGCCATGAATATTAGTATTCTGACCACTTAAAAGTAAATTAGGGATTTTTGTTCTAGGGGATATTTTAGTTCTTAATGGGTCGTTGCAATCATGTAATATACCATACATTGATCCATCTCGTGTTCCAGTATAATCTTTTAAAGTAAGCGGAGTAGAAGTATAATAACTACTTATACATTCTCTAAAACCTGGATATTGTAATTCTATTTGATCGATTAGTTTTTCAGCCTTTTGGCGTTTAAATTCTTCATATTCATTACCACGTTTCCCAATGCTTGAATTCTCCCACTGCTTTACTTCGTCATATTTCATGTAAGTCATAGCAGTTGCAGTTTCGGTATACATATTCGAATTACTTGTTGGCAAAGTTAGAAATAGATATTCTTGAGGCCATTTATCAGTTTTATAATTAGGAATACTCCAAACATTATCTTCGTTAAAATGATAATAATTGTGATCTAAATATTTAAAACAATTGGGTTTAAGAGAAAAATATACAGCAAAAAATGAGATAGTTTCTTCAATTTCATTTATTCGATTACGATATGATTTACGCAGTAGTTTTGTGTCTGTCATTTTAAGCGTTAGGGATGGGTGTATTGTTGAAATGAAATTGTCAGCTTCAATTATTTCTCCATTACTTAAAATTGCAGATTCTATTTTTCCATTATTTAATTCAAGTTTTTGTACTTCGCTTTTATTCATTAATGTTCCTCCATTATTTATTATGGATTCTATTAATAAATCTGCAATTTGTTGAGTTCCATCTTTAAATTGATATGCACCTTCAATAAGTGAATTTATAATTAAAGCATGCAGCGCAACTGGTGTTTTATCAGGAATTCCGGCATAAAGCATATTGTTTCCTGCCAGAACATTTTGTAAAGTTTTATTTGAAGTGATTGATTTTAAAAAGTCCCCAACACTTCTTTCAAAATATAAATGTTCATTATTTACACCTAAATTTGGTTTTAGATTGTACATTGGAAATTGACTGCAAATTTCTTTGGTCTTGTTTATATATTCTTTAAGTGCCGATCTTTCCGAAGGAAAATCTTTAGCAAGAGTTTCAATAAAGTTGTCAAATCCTTGAGCAAACGAATAAATCTTTCCTTCAAAATTTATTTTATCAAAAGCATCAAGATTTAGCCGTTGTAATTTTAGTTTATCTACAATTCCCGCATATTTAAAGTACTGATGTAAATTCTGACCTTTACTCAATCCTCCAACATAATGAACTCCTGTTTCAAATATTTTTCCGTCGCGTTTAAATGTTTGTAGATTGCCGCCAAATTGATGATGCTTTTCTAAAATGCATACATTTTTCCCCTCTTTGCTAAGTATGTTCCCACATAACAAACCACCTAAGCCACTTCCTATTATTACAACATCAAATTTTGGCATTTTTAAATTTCTAAAATTACAATTGTCCATCTTTCGACAGGCTCAAGATGACAACTCATACACAAGTTAAATCATATCTTATGTCATCCTGAGCTTGTCGAAGGGGGACATAGTTTTTCTATTTCTTTTTAATTATATAAACAACGTTGGAAGTTCGTTTTGTTTGATCAACAATTTCAACTTCCATATTGTGTTTTTTGAATATCTCTAAAATATCGTCTGAAGATACAAAATATAGTTCTTTTGATTCGCTAATGGTTTTATTAAAGCTAAACACCTTTGTTGAGAAAATCTCTGTAAAACGCGTTCCTTTATGTCTTTCTTTTAGCTTAGTATTTGCATCGCGAATAATAATAATTCCATCATCATTCAAATTATCGATACAATTTGAAATTACAGTTTCCTGATCTTTTTTAGGGATATAATGCAATACATCACTAAATAGAAATACATCAGCAGGTTCAAAATTATATTTCGTAATATCTGCACAATCGAAATCTATATTCTCATTTTTCGATGGACAATTATTTGCTACAAGAATCTTTTCACTGTCGTGATCTACACCCTTTACAATTCTTTCATCTGAAACAAAATGAAGCATGTACGATAAATAGCCATATCCACAACCTATATCATAAATTTTTCCTTTTCGGGGAATTAATGTATCAAATAATTCGTAATTATTTTCAAGTTTAAGTTTTACTTTTAGATACCATTCTAAAACAGGCCCTTTATATATGTAATTCTTAACTAGTTGATTACGATAATATTTAGTCCCTTCAAGTTCTAATCTCATTTGATTATAAACTTCGCGGAAATATCGTCCAACTTTTTTAGCTCTTTCAGAATAATTCTCTCCATAATCTTTATTTTCGGGAGTAATTCTATCTAAATACTTCGTTGTAATTGTTGCATTCTTGACTAATAAATCATCGCCCTTTGTCATGCAATAACCGGCTCCATGCATAACAATTGGGAGAATATCTAAGTTCAATTTTTCGGCTAAATAGAAAGCTCCTTTATGAAAACGCTTCATTTTGTAATTAACAGATCTAGTACCTTCTGGGTAAACTACAATTGAGAAACCTTCCTTTACCTTTTCTTGAAGTTTGGGTAGTAAAGCTTCATAACCTTCGTTTACTGGATAAAAGTCTACCATTTTTACCAAACGACCATAAATTTTACTGTTTTGAACCCAATCGTTTGTTAGGATAACAATTTTAGGATTTATAGACATATGGTATATCAAATCTATATGAGACTGATGATTACTAATAATAATACAAGGTTTTGTAAATCTTTCTTTATTTGGATTGATGATCTTTTTACGAAGATTAAACATTCCGTAATATAGAGCTGCAGAAGAATAACTCATTGAGTAATTCAGGAATCGTTTAGCCAATTTATTTTTTGATCGGAATACAGTGAATAGTATAAATCCAACAATGGTAATATAGATCGATCCTGTAACGAATATACTCCATGCAATTATTGAATTAATAAACTCCTGAAATGAGAATGCTATTTTCCCCTTTTTCTTGCGATTTAAAATCAACAATTTGAATAATGCAGGTTCTATAGTATATGAGATAATAATTACTGATAAAATTCCGATGATAGATAGTAATGCCATAGATTTTAAAGCAGGATGTTTGGCAAAAATTAATACCCCAATTCCTGTTATTGTAGTTATGGCAGATAGCAATATTGAGGTTTTATAAGAGTTTAAATTCTTTACACCATATTTATATTCTTGCAACATTCCGCGCATAATGAATATGGAATAATCAATTCCTAATCCAAAAATGAAAGTGGAAATAATAATATTGAAAATCGTAAACTTTATTTCGAATATTCCCATTAATCCTAAAGTCCATATCCATGAAATAGCCATCGGAATAAAGGTTAAAAGCGCTAACTCAATTCTTCCAAACGATAACAGAAGTATTAAAAATACAATGATTAATGAAAGTTTTACTAACAGATTAAAGTCGTCTTTTAGAACCCGAACTAAATTATCGGTCATGTACTTTTTATCGAATACAACTAAATCATTTTCGTTTGCAAAGGTCTCATATATGAAAGGCTTATTCTGTTCATCTGCCTTTAGAATACTAACAACAGTTGTTATATCGTCATTTTCTGTTATAAAATCACTAACAAATAGTTTTCTTAAATCGCCCAGTTTTTCCTGCTTAATAGGATTGAAATCTTTTTCCAGAAGATCGGAAAATGAAGAAAAAGCATCTGGTTTAAATTTATATTTTTTTCCAGAATTTTGAAGATCTAGCTTTAAAAGTTCTTTCTTCTCAGGAGACCAAAAAGCATTCCATTGAGCGATCCTTTCTTTTTGTAAAGAATCAGAAATTAGAATTTTACTAACCGATGTATATTGATTTATTATTCCTGTTTCTTTTAAATTATCAAGCTCAGGAATCGCTTTTTCGTTATTTATTAAAGCTTCTTCTAAATTATCTCCGGTGCTAATTAAATAAACAGATTTGAGAGTTACATTGGCAATCTTATTCAGATTTGTTTCAGCTTCCTTAAGTTCATCAGATAAATAACTCATTTTATCCATATCGCCATCAAACGATGTTCTACTTGAAAAAAACACGGAAACTATTGTGAATGCAATTATAGCAAGAACTAGATACTTATTTTTTTCGAATGGGTATGAAGTGATTTTTTCAATTATTGATTTATTTTGATTCTGTATATTCTTTTCGTAATCCTTTTTCTTTAAAAAATGCGGCAAAACAATTAAAGAAAATAGAGCCGCAACAACAACACTAATGGCTGCAAACATTCCTAAATCTTGTAATGCTTGTGAACTAACAAAGAGCAAACATAAAAATGCAGATGCTGTTGTTAATGTACTCATCAAAACCGGAGTTGCAATGTCTTTCATTACTTTCTTCACATTGCCTACACTTCGGTAATGCGTAAATAAGTGTAAAGAATAATCAACAGTAATTCCTAGTAAAACTGATCCAATTCCAAGCGATATTGCCGAAATTGAACCTTTTATTAGATAAAGGATTGCTAATGATAAACTACCTCCAAAAATAGCTGGTAGAAACAGAATTAGAAATATACTTTTCTTTCTAAAAAAAACACTCATAAAAATAAGTAGTACAATTAAAGCTAGAGAAACGGTTAGTTTAATATCTTTCTTTATTCTATTAGCATTTCCAACAGCAACGGCTGCTGCGCCATAATATTGGGCATTTATTTCGTGATTAAATTCTGATTCTAGACTATCAATTGTTTGATCTAATAGTTTAATTAATTTCCCGTTTTTTTGTGTTTCGCCTGAAGGAAAAGTTGACGTAACAAACAGGCTTAGATTTTTTTTATCTTTTGTGAAAATTCGGCTATTATAGATTTCATAGTTATCGCCAATCTGAAAAGTATTTAGCTTATCTAAAACGATAGGAGTGAAGTGAAGCGGATCTTTCATTACAAACTGCTTCATCACCATACTTGCTGGTGAGATCAGTGTTTTGAAATTATTTTTGATTGAGCTTTCAACAGACGATTGTAGAATCAAACTATCAATTCGTTGGTAATCTTTTTCTTCAAGAAATATAGGTAGGTTTTCAAAGAATATATCATATACATCGTACATGATTTTATCAGAAACCTGATAGTTTATATCTTTAATTAGATCAGGTTGATGCTTTATTAATTTCTTATTTAATTGATCAGCAAATTCAATTAATTTTTGTGGATTTGATGATAAATTAGTATCGCTTAAAGCAATGTTAATAATCAACTTATCCATAAAATTGATATTCTGGGATACCGTACTTATCCTCTGTATATTCTCATCTGAAGGAAGCATTCTTGTAATGTCTTCTTCAAATTTGATTTTTGTAACTAAATAAGCTGATAATCCAAAAAGAATTAGGATAAGAAATATAAATGAAATTCTAAATTTTCGAAATAAATCGTATAAACCGTTAAATAAACTTGACATGAGTTAAAAATTATGTGTCTTAAGTTAGAAGTGTCTAAATTGCCTAAAGTTTTAGATTCTTATCAACTGATGTAAAAATAGCAAGGATTTTTTTAGCTTCAGTAATATTATTCCTGAATTTTATGGAATTATAATGAATCTATTAAAGAAAATTTGTTATTTGGCAAGTTCCTTTTGTAATTCTGGCTTTTTTCTGAAAATCAACAATAAAATATAAGTAATAATACCAAAAGTAATTGCCAGAATAATCCCAAAAACAAGACTTCCTGTAAGGTATTGAAATAAGTTATCTTTAATTAAATCAAGACTTAAACCTTTGCTGTAAATTACATTTAGTTTGTCCGATTCAATAAATAATCCCCCTGTTCTAAAACTTGCAAATATGATTATAGGAATCATTGGAGGAATACTAATATTTGATGCGACCAGTACAATAACTTTGTTTAATTTTAGTAAGTGCGCCAGGCCAAAAGCAATTATCATTTGATAACCCCACACCGGAGCAACTCCCATAAATAAACCAAGCATAACTGCAAAAGTTATATTGATGTTAGGTTCTTTATTTTGAGTAATTTGGGTTTGAAAGAATTCTTGAATACTTTTTCTATTTAGTTTTTTTATAAATTCAAATGGCTTAACAATTAGTAAAGCATAAATAACTAAAAAAGTATTTAAAACACTTACTCTGGAGAAATCTCTAAATGGTCTGAAGTGAGAAACACGTGTTTCTATAGGGGCATAATAAATTTGAATAGGAACATCTGTTACATTAACTCCTTTCCATGCAGCACGAACAATTACTTCAATTTCAAATTCATATTTTTTCGTAAAGAAAAACATTTTACTAAGAGGTTTTAAAGGATATAACCTGTAACCTGATTGAGTATCCGGCATTTTTATTCCAGTTTCGAATTTAAACCAGAAGTTAGAAAAACGGTTTCCGAAACTACTTTTCCCGGGAATTCCTTCCTGTTCCATGTTGCGGTTACCGATAATTATTGCATTTGGATTTTCATCAATCGCTTCAATAAAATTTGGTAAGTCTGAAGCAAAATGCTGTCCGTCAGAATCAATAGTTATGGCGTATTCGTATCCATCTTCCCAAGCAGCTTTAAAACCTTGTCTTAATGCATATCCCTTTCCTTTATTCTTTGGATAACTTACAACATCAATCTCTTTAAATTCTTTAATTAGTTCTTCTGTATTATCAGTAGAACCGTCATTAACAACTAAAACTTGATCGGTATACACCAATACATCTTTAATTACTTGTTGTATTGTTTGATGATTATTATATGTTGGAATAATTACACAACATTTCTTATCCTTGAATAGCTCTTTATACTTATCCCCAGACATTCTTTCTCCCCTAATTTATTTGGCCTTAAAGTTACCTTTAAATTTGTAAAAAACCTGATCATTAAAGTGAGTAACACTATCAACTTTAATTAGATTTTGTTCAGTATCATATTTTACTTTAAGATCTATTTGAAGTCTGTTATTTATTTCAGGATTTACAACCGCCATAAATTTAATATTATTGGCGTAAACCAAACTAAGCTCTTTATCTTCCACACTTTCCATTACTTCCTTGATAAATTGAGTAAGGCAAACTCCAGGTACTACCGGATTTCCAGGGAAGTGTCCCTCGTAAACTTCGTGATCTTTATTTAAATCGATAATTGCTTTTATGTTTTCTTTATCGCTACTATCTAATTCAACTATGGTATAGAAATCTTTTAAAAGCATATTTATTTTTAATTTATTAATCGTTTTATTCCATGTTTTAGAACTGAAACTTGAAAATTTAAAAGTAATCCAAGTTTATAGTTTCCTAATCTCATATATGTAAGTACTTGTGCAGTATGCACGTCAGTTAAAAAATCGACAGTTTTTAATTCAATTACAACTTTCTCTTCAACAAGCAAATCAATTCTATATCCATGATCAAGTTTAACATCTTTATAAACAATTGGCATTGGTTTTTCCTTTTGCACTTTTAAACCAGCTTCTTTTAGTTCATAATATAAACATTCCTGATAAGCTGATTCTAGTAATCCAGGTCCCAGTTGTTTATGTACAGAAATTGCACAACCAATTATTTTATTTGATATTTCATTTTCAATCATTTTATTCTCTTTGAGTAGCTTTGTTATTCTTAGCGTATCTCTGTGTAATAACTATTTCACTAAGTAACACAAAGAAAAAAAAGTTTCACAAAGCATTTTTTTTCTTTCTATTAGATTATTATAATTATTTATTGAATTAATTTTAAGTTCATTTTTAATTTAATATTGTGATGTTGCAATGTGATATTTTCTGGGATATCGCCTTGGTAACTATGCAAACCTACTGATATTTTTTCAGAATTTCGTTTCTTAAATTGAATGTTTTCTATCTTATCAGAATTTATATTTTGAATATAATTATAATTTAGTTTCCCTGATTTTAATTGCCAAACTTTCTGACTTTCTAATTGATTATTGTAGGAAGTGAGAGATTCAAAATCCATTTGCATTAACAATAAGTTAAAGTCTGTTTCAAAAGTGTTTAGAATGATTTTCTTGTTCAGATATTCAATACAGTATTTAACATTTAAGTTTCCTTGGTTTAATTCAAAATCAAATATTTTTAAACCAAATTGGGTTGTTAAAGCAATACGATAAATACCTTCTTCGGTTTTTTTTATAATTAATAAACCACTAATATCATTTTTGTAAAAACGAATATCTGTTTTGTAAATGATTGTTTGCTCGGAATAGGGAAGGGCATATGGTATTTTCTGAATTTCATTTATTGAGTATTCAGATTTTGCAAGATTCTTATATGGATTTGAGCAACTTGATACTAAAAGAAAGAATAAGCTACTTGTTAAGATTAAATTTCTCATTGTCAATTGGCTGATTCATTTTTCTATTGATAAAATTGATACTCGTATAATCATCTGAACTTTCGATCATTTTGATTGATGAAACTGAAATGTCTGATTTATCAATATATATATTGATAGTTTTTATCATGCTTTTCATTTCGGGTAGTTTAGGATCGAGTTCCAACAAGTATTGACTGGTATTCTCGTAGTATTTTACGTTAAAGCGTTCGCTGTCGGTAAATAAACTGCCTTGAATTGAGCCAATCATCATATTATTGATCTCGCTAAACATTTTATTCGATTCGGTATCAAACGTACTTAGCTTATTCTCATCCTTAATAAGAATATTTTTATCGTTAAAAACAATGATATATTCGAAAGGATCAGAATATTCCCAGCGTAGTTTATTCGGACTTTGAAAGTAGAATTCACCCTTCGAAATAATATTTTCTGTCAAGAAACTTAGATGTTTTTCTTGAATAAAAGTACTCTGAATTGAGTTGGTATTTTCGCTCAGTTTTGCTAAATCTAATTGAGCCTTATCAATATCTTTAACTTCTTTAAAGTTTTTATCTTGCGCATATATAATACAAGAAAAAATTAACAAACTTAGTATGGTACTTAATATCTTAGTCATATGCTTTAATATTTAATAGTTCATCGATTCGAACAATTTCATAAGATTCGTTTTTCGCATATTCCAAAAATAACTTGAGTATTTCAACAATATGTTCTCTGTTATCGTGAAAAAGGATAATATCCCCTGATGATAATTTCTTAATTATTCTTTTAAAAGTCTTTTCTGCACTATCAATAGTATCTAAAGACCTAATGCTCCATCCTATGTTATGAAAATCTAAATCTCTTGTTGCTTTTCGTAAAGCAGGATTTGTAACTCCATACGGTGGACGAAATAATTTTGTTTTTTTATTGATTGTTTCAAATATCAAGCCACTTGTTTTTTCTATTTCGGCCTTCATTTTCTTAGGTGAAAACAAATCGAACCAATGATCATGCGACCAGGTGTGATTACCGATTAAATGGTCTTTTTCATCAATCAGCTTTAATAATTCTGTATTTTGTTCTATATGCTTACCTATGCAGAAGAAAGTAGCTTTTACATTAAAATTATCAAGGATATTTAATACTTCAGGAGTGATTTTGGAATTTGGTCCATCATCAAATGTTATTGCTATTTGCTTCTTTTTTGTTTTTGCTTTACACAATGTTTTCAAATAGACCTGAGAACATATATTAGCTGAGCAATAAACTAAATGAGTTACGTAAAGTATAGTAATTATTATAAAAAATATCCCTTTCCACGGAAGAAAGAGATATACCTGGATTAAAACAATGATATAAAGAACTAATGTGGTTCTCGGTTTGATCATTGAGTTAATAAAAATATTGAGTGATCAACTTCTCTAAAATGATTATATACCAATACATTTTTGATTGGCTTTTCAGTAAAGTTTTCTTTTCTGAAACGAGCAACTTCCGGCACATTCTGATGTTTTATTGTATTTGCAGCCAACCATAAAGCAAATGTCCCAACCGTATGATAATCACCAGAAAGGTGTTTAAAATATGCGTAGTTGGTATTGAAATAGTTATCTGCTAAATGATAATAAACATCATCAGTATCAACATTTCCATTTAAACCTAAAACCACCAAATCAATATCTTCTTTTTTAAGATCATTCTTTGCTAAGAATTCATCTATTTTAGATTCAATTTCTTCTTTATTTTCAGGCTTATATATTGTTTTAATATCTTTTATTTGGGCATAATTACTATCATCTTTTTCTCCAGTTAATGAAAAGAAAGCAACACCTTCGCCAACAACAGAACCTGGTGTTTTATGATCTAAAAGCTCTAAGCTTTTTATGGCATCATTCTTAACCCAATGCGTTTTTTTAATAATTGAATGATGTTCAGGAGTAATTTCATCAAATCCACCAACCAATACATTCTCAGCATCTTTATTTTCAATTAAAAGCATTCCATCTAACAAAGCACTTTCAAAAGAAAATCCACGATGAGAATACGTATTGTTATAATTGAAACATTTTAGTGCAATTGCAACCTGACCACTAATCGTATTATGCGTTGATTGTATAAAAGCTGTAGGAGCAAGGAACTCTTCATTATTATCAAGAACCTGATTCAAGAACTTTTCGGTATCACCAACAAGACCTAAACCTGTTCCAGTAATTATAGCACCCGGATTTTCAATTCCAGCATCACTTAAACAAAGTTTTGATGCACTAATTCCCATTTTGATCAACTTGCTCATTCGTCGAAGTTGAATAGGATTGATAAACTCTTTGTAGTTCGGTTCAACACACGAAAGAAAATCTGTTTCGTGAGATACAACTTCATCTAAGAATTTGCTACTATCAGCAGTATTTTGTGGAGATATATTTCCTATACCTTTTATATAAACTTCCATACTAATATCTTGAGAAAATTAATGCTGAATTATTTCCACCAAAACCAAATGAATTGGATAATACATGATCTACTTTTATTCCTTCTAAAAGTTCTGTAACTGGTCTGAAATTTAATTCTTTCATTTGAGTTTCAAAATTCAGATTTGGAAAAACCATATTGTTTTGAATCGCTAATACAGAAAGAACCGCTTCAACACCACCAGCAGCACTAGTTGTGTGACCTGTATAAGCTTTTGTCGAACTTACTTTTGGGATATTATCACCAAAAAGTTTTTCAATTGCTCTACCTTCAGATAGATCATTGTTGTCTGTTCCTGTTCCATGTGCATTCACATAGTCGATATCGGTAGCCTTTAAACCACTTCTATCAAGAGCTTCTTTCATTGCAGCATAAGCACCTTTTCCTTCAGGAGTAGATGCTGTCTGATGAAATGCTTCACATGAATTTCCGTAACCTGTTAATTCAGCAAGAACTTTTTTGCCTGATTTCTTAACTAACTCTTCTGATTCTAATACTAAGAATGCTGCTCCTTCACCAAGATTTAAACCACGACGATTATCATCGAATGGCTTACATGGCTCTTTATCGAGAATCATTAATGTATTAAAACCATTCATATGGTAACGAGTTAAGGATTCTATTCCACCAGCAACCACTCTGTCTAGTAAGCCGTTTTTAATCATTCGGGCACCTAAAATCATTGAGTTGGCAGCTGAAGAACAAGCTGTACTTGTAGTAGAAACAAAATCTTTAACTCCCACATAATCGGCAATACGTTCTGTACTGTCTCCACAATCGTGAGTTTCTATATATTCAATGTGTTTTGTTGTGTTAAGGAGATCGTGATAGAAAAGTTCACTTTTATCCATTCCACCAACAGTAGTTCCTGAAATCAAACCAGTTTTATACTCTTTCATATCATTAATTTGAGCATTTTTCACAGCTTCGGCAGCTGCAATAATACCAATTAATGTTGAGCGAGTAAATGGTTCGTTTTTATCAAGCTTAGCCATCTCAATTAATTCATCTTCAGAAAGCTTAACTTCCGAAACAGGAATTTCTCCCTTATGAACAGTTTTAAGATATTTTATTTCTTCTACACCTGACTTTTTCTCTTTTATCGATTGGAGTGTTTCTTCAACATTATTTCCAATGCCCGATATAATACCTATGCCGGTAACAAAAATTCTTTTTGACATCTAAAAACTCCTCTTTCAGCTAAAAAATAAATTATTTCTTTTTTTCTTCGATGTATTCTGCAATAGTTCTTATAGTTTGGAATATCTTTTTACCGTCTTTTGGATCTTCGATTTTAATTCCATAATGTTTTTCAAGTAAAACAATTAATTCTAATGCATCAATTGAATCAAGTCCTAAACCATCACCAAATAATGGAGCATCTGTATCAATATCAGCTGGTTCAATATCTTCAAGGTTTAATACTTCAATAACCTGTTCCTTAATCTTTAATAATAACTCTTCCATTTCTATTTTACTTAATTAATTGATTTAGTAATTCGGGTTTAAAACTAATATTATCTTTTATATTTTCCTTACTTTTTTCTACTAAAAACATCATTGCACAGTATTCACCATCGATGTAATCTGCCCAACCTGTAACACAAGCATCAATTTTATCTGAGTCAAGAAGTCCAGTTACATATTCCGATATAAATTCAGTATCAAATTCTTTAGCAATAAAGCATGTGTTTTCTCCTTGGAACTTATTTCTGATACATATTTCACCAATCATTACGTTTGGCAAAGTGTAAACAAAAACAGCAGGACTAGGGAAATAGTTCGATTTATCTTTAATCGTATCATTATATTTTGAATCGGTGTCAAAAGATGAATGTGAATTTTGTAAAATTACACCAACTTTTCCCGGATCAAGTTCTTTTATTTGTTCGTTTCCTTGTAATATAATTTCTGATGCAAGAAAGGCAACTTTACAAAGATTATCCATTTTAAAATATTTTGGATATTTTACTTCATAATGTTTATAAATTGATTTCATGAAAGCACCATATTCAGTATTCTCAGGATCTGAAAATTCTACTTTCCCATCAACTATTACTTTGTGAGGTTTAATTATACAATATTTACGTATGATATTTTCCATGTTATTAGTAGTCTTAGTCGGCATTTAGTTCAGAAAAATATGCTGCTGCATTACTTCCACCAAATCCCGATGCTGTTTTTAAGAAATTTCGTACTTCAGTTTCCTTAAACTCTTTAATAATATTTATGGGTTCGCTAACACCATGTTCGGAATAACCTAAAGTTTTGATCAAACAATTTTCTTTTATTGAATGAATTCCTGCAATACATTCTATTAAGCCTGCAGCTCCTAAAGTGTGTCCCCAATAAGATTTTAAACTATTTACCGGAACATGATCTAATTCTGCCCATTTAATGGCTTTCGATTCCATTTCATCATTATATGGAGTTGCAGTTCCATGCCCAGAAATGTAATCGATCATGGTATCAGATTTCCCAGCTTCGTTTAAAGTATTTCTTATGGCATAATATAAACCATCACCAGTTCTTGAAGGGCCTGAAATGTGGTTAGCATCATTCGTATTAGCACCACCACGGAAAATTACAGGATTTTCTTCTTTTACAAGATTCTTATCTGTTGAAAGGATTATTGTTCCAACTCCTTCGCCAAGTGTAATCCCATCTCTATTTGCATCAAAAGGCTTACACGGATTTTCACTTACAGCTTTGAACGATTGAAATCCAGAAGGTGTAAACTCTGAAATTACATCACCACCACAAACAATTACATGTTTATATTTTTGATTTTTTAAATACTGAGCACCTGTATTAATAGCTGTAACACCTGATATGCATGCATTAGAGATAAAAATAGGTTTAACTTTAGAGTTAAAAAAATTACAAACTGAATCCGAAATAGCCCATAGATTAATTCGATCTTTATCGAAAGGATGATTTTCATCTTCTATAAGATCAATATTTCCTTTTACAGAAGAAAACACAAATAAAGTATCTTCTTTTGATGGATCAATTTCTGTTTGAGCAAGAGCATTATTAATTGATAAAATCATCATCTTTTCAAGACGAGTATAATCTTCAGGATTTCCAAGTTCAGAAAAATCAGAATTTAATCTTTCAGAATTAACCTGAGATACTTGTAATGGAGCTTGGGTGATTTTAGGATCAGAAGTTTTAGCAATTCCTGATTTACCTGCTTTAAGTGCCGAGAAATTTTCTTGGCTCGTAAATCCCAATGATGTAATTATATTATCAGCTATTGTATATATTTTATTCATAATCAGAAGTATCTAAAGATATTATTCGATTAGTCCCATTTTCTTTTTCCAATCAAGAAAAAAGTCAGGACAAACAAGAACCAGTTCTCGCTTAAGATTCAGGAATACTTGAATACTTTCCCCTGTTGCAGCAACTTTATTATTTTTCTTATTGTAGATTGTATATTCAAAATGAATTTTTGCTGCATCATGATCTATATAACGAGTCTCTATTATTGCTGAATCACCATATTCAAGTGGAGTTTTGTATTCGAAATCAAGTTTAACCAAAGGAGTTAAGTGTTTATTTGCATAAACATCAAGATAGCTTAATCCCAAAGCTATTCCGAAAGCTTCGCGACCATCTTCAAAGTATTTTGCATAGTTTCCATGCCATACAATCCCCATTGAGTCAACTTCACTAAATCGAACAATCATTTCTGTTCGGTGTATTAATTCTTTCTTTTTCAATTTCAATTCTTTTTATGCGGTTGGCTAAATTAAGTCTTACGATATTATTTTTAGCATATTACAATCATAGGTTATTAACAAGTTTTAAATATTTATTTCGTTTTATTGTAATTGTTATACACAACAGCAATAAGTAACATAAATACAAAAAACAACAGAAGTTTCGCTGTTTCTGCAAGCACTACCATTAAATCACCTCCGCGAAGGAAGATATCATAAAAGCCATTTAATCCCCAATGTAAAGGAGAGAATTGACTAATTATTCTAATAGTATGTGGCATTACATACACAGGAACCCAGATTCCGCCCAAGGCTGCAAAAATAATAATTGATACAGCTCCAAAAGTTGCTGCCTGTTCGTGTGTTGTAGCAATTGTTCCAAGTGCAACTCCATAACCTGTAGCTGCTAATCCAGATGATATTGCCATTACTCCTAGAGCAATTTTATGAGGTCCAATTTCTAATTGAGGCAATCCCATTAATGGCATTATATAAACACCTACAAGTAACATCAAAATAAACTGAAGAAATGCAACTCCCAAAAAGACAAATATTTTGCTAAACATGATTGTAACAAAAGAACCGGGCATTGTTTTTAATCTAAATGCACTTCCATCATCACGTTCTTTAATAATATTCCCTGCTAAGGGTAGAACAATGAAAAACATAGCAAACATTGTCCATGCTGGAACGTTATGTTGAACAGAATTTGGCATAATCTCATCCTGCGTAGTCGAAGCATAAACTTCCTTGTATTTTATTGTTTCGAAACTTTCAAACTTGATAGGCTTTTGATCAGGCATTAATTGAGCTAATGCTTCGGAAAAGTTTTTAAAGAACATTTCAATTTCAAGTTGAGATGTAAATTCCTTTAAAGAACTCATTACTGAATTTTTAAAGGATTGACTCGTTGCAGGATCTATATAAATTGTAACATCGATTGTACTTTTCTTTGTTCTTTTTTTAACCCCGGGAACTTTAAATGTTTTAAATGACTTGTTAATTAGTGCCTTTACATTTCCACGAATTGCATCAGTAGCCCTTTCAGGAATAATTATTCCAATTTTGTAATCTCCAGTAGCAACAAGTTCTTTAGCTTGTTCTTCAGTAATTTTTTTACCATCAATCTTTTCAACTATTTGAAAAAACTCTGACTCATATAATCCATCAGTAATTGCTTGACCTAAACTGTCATTATCATTATTAACAAGAATCATAGAAATGTTAACTTCTTTAACACTTCTGAAAGAGGCATCTTGAATTAATGTCATTATTAGAATAAGAACAAGAGGCATAATAAATAAAATGGCCAAACCCGCTCTGTCTCGTATTAAGACTAAAAATTCTTTATAAATGGATGAAAATAATCTTTGCATAATCTATTTATTTATTCGTCGCGCAATGCTCTGCCTGTTATGTGTAAAAAGATACTTTCTAAATCGCTATATTCCTCTTTGCTATTGATAAGATCTTTTGGTTTACCTTCAGTAAGTATATTTCCTTTATCAATAATAGCAACTCTTGAACAGAAGTTTTCTGCTTCTTCCATATAATGAGAAGTATAAATAATTGTAGTGCCTTCTTCATTTATCTTTTTAAGATGCTCAAGAATTACATTTCTCGATTGAACATCAACACCTACAGTTGGCTCGTCCAGATAAATAATTTTTGGTTTATGAAGAATTCCCGCTATAATATTAATTCGACGTTTCATTCCTCCAGAGAAGGTTTTGATGCGGCGATTGGCGTTTTTCTCTAATCCAAATAATTCAAGACATTCTTTGATTCTATTTTTTAGTTCCTTACCTTTCAAACCATACATATGACCAAAGAATGTAAGATTTTCTTTAGCTGTAAGTGATGGGTAAAGCGCAATTTCTTGAGGAACAACACCAATGATACTTTTTATTTTATCGGCTGAATTCTGATATTCCATTCCATCAATAAATACACTACCGGATGTAGGGCCAAATAATCCACAAAGAATTGAGATGGTTGTAGTTTTACCTGCTCCGTTAGGTCCTAATAATCCATAAATTTCACCTTTATTAATGTTAAGGCTAATATTATCGATAGCAGGTACGTTGGAGCCTTTGTAAAATTTGGTAAGATATTTAATCTCTATTATCTGCTCTTTTTCCTGCATTACTTTATTAATTTCCTTAGTTCAGTAAAAAACTTTTCTTCATCATCAGCAATTTCTAACATTAAGTTAGCAACCGTATTGTATCCATCAGGATCAGCAGAACGACCTTTACATGTTTGAGCGGCAAGTGATGAAAAGTTTCTCCATTTATCGCCTATTTTGGTCATTTCCTTAGAAAGTTCATTGTATCTATCATCTTCCATTACACTTGCAGCTTCTTGTAAGAATGCAGCATAAATGAATCTGAATCCAGCACCGCCAGTTCCAATTTCTTCAAGCATACGAACCATTTGTGCTAAATAAGCGGCAGCTCTTTTAGCTCCGAGTTTGTTTGGCCAATTTCTTAATCTTTTCGATAAGTATCTAATTCCTTTAACCCCAAATAACGGCACAGGAATGGTTAACATCCAATCTGATGTTTGTTTTATTCCTTTGCGAATTGCAGATTTTAAATCAATTTCTTCAGGTATATTAATTGGATAATACATTTTACCATTTGGACTTAATGCCCCTTTGGAAAACCTAACTTTTTTAAGTTCATCGGAAGTTAGTGTGGTTGGGTATTCCATAACCGGATCACTAATAAAATAAGTATCATCTTCTTTTCCGTAAACAGTTAAATTATGTGCATTAAAATGAAAACGATAAGCAGGAGGGAAGTACGATAAATGAAAAACTCCAGCTTGAATTCCAACTGGCAGATTTTTATCTAGTACTTTATCAAGTTCATCCATAGCTCTTTTAGGTTGCTTCCTAAAAGATTGCTTTTTCATTTCTATTCCAAGGCGTTTAGCAGCTTTTGCGAAAATCATTCCCGGTACAGGACGGAAAGAAGCTAATGGAATTCCATTTACTTTAACAAAAGGCATATATGCAAAAAAGTAGCCACTACCAATACCAAATATCATAGCTTCGCTAAGCTTTAATCCATGATAATTTAATAAACTGGAGATAACACCATTTTCACAATGTCCTGCTGGTATATGTTCGAAATCAAGTTTCATTACTAGTTGTTCGGTTTATATTTTAATAATTCGTCAACGCTTATCTCAAAGATCTTAGCGTAATTTTCTAATTGTGTTTGGTTTAGCTTACTAAATCCTTTAGGTTTTAAATGTCGCTTTACTTTCCATTTTGGTAATTCGATATAATTAGAGAGTAAAGTAATATCCATCTGATTTTTAGCCATAAAATACATGATTGCGCTAGCTTTTCCAGATTCAATTTTTTCATTTGCAATGTCAACCTGCTCTTGGATATCTTCCCAAGCTAGATCGTTTACAATGTTTTTAGGCTCCCAACCTGTACTCATTACTTTTACATATTTTCCATTCTCATCAATAGCATATTGCACTTCTCGCGATACGCCACCTGTTATTCCTTCGTCTTGTGGTACTTTATCTTTTTCCATAATCTTAAGTTTTAACTATAATGAAAAATTATTATTCGTCTAAGTAAATTTTCATTGAACAATCGGCAATTAACTCATCATCACAAGTAATTTTTCCGTTAATTAATGTTGTATTAAATACTTTATGTTCAACATTAACCTCTGTAAAAATCGTTTTCCCTAATTTGGGTAATTTATGAATTGTAAGTTTTTGTACAGCACCAATATATCCAGTAGGTACTTCTTTATCTTCATTTCTATATTCAAATCCAACTCCAACAGCAGCTGTTTGTGCAATATTTTCAATTAATCCGGGCTCTTGTAAGAATCCATCTTTACAAAAAATATTACTTTCAGAAATATCAAAGCTACTAATAGTTTGTCCACCTTCTGCTTTATGAAGTTTCTCAACCATTATCATCGGTGCACGTTGAGGAATAAACATTTGAATTGTTTCTCCATCTGCAATTACATCGTCATATATTCCCATAGCGGTCCTTTTTTATTTCTAGCTCTTAATTTATTTGTAATTGTAGCAGTATCTTCATCAGGAAAAACCCATCGTTTACGAGTTTTTAAAGCTCTTTCTTTTAACGTATCGTAATTTACATCTTTTGAAAGATAATATTTCGGTTCAAGTAGATCATCATTTTTATCGATTACACCTTCTCTTATAGCATGTTTTTGTAGTTCTGTTCCCGGATAAATACGCATTCCTACAAAAGTAAAGAATACAGAGTTGTCAATTAATTTAGAGTTTTCAAAAGTCTCATTTACTGTTTCGTCTGTTTCTCCGTATCCACCTGTAATTAAGAAATGAGCATAAGGAATATCCAATTTATTACATAGATCAGATTTTTCAAGTACATCATTTACCGTAAAGTTTTTACCATAAGTTTTTAAGCACTTTTCAGAAATTGCTTCAGTTCCAAACTCTACATGTTGAAGGCCTGATTTCTTTAGAAGTTTCAATAAATCTTCATCTAGATTTTTAAAAGTGAAATATCCACCCCAATGAATCTTAATTCCGCTAGCAATAATCTTTTCGGCTAATTCAATATTATATTCATTTTTTATATTAAAAACTGAATCAGTAAAGAAAACATAATCGATACCTTTTTTATAATAGAGATTTTTTAAAGTATCAACTATTTTATCGGTATTTAGTGTTCGAACTTTTTTACCTTCTATAAGTGGATAGGTGCAATATATGCAGTTATATGGGCATCCGCGTTTTGTTTGAATATTTAACATTCCACTTTTTTCCCAATAAAAGTCAATTAGATCTTTATCAAAATCAAGATTTAAATCACTAAAATAGCTTTCGTTTTTATTAAAGATGCATTGTCCATTTTTATTGTAAACTAATCGACTTATATCTGAATAATCTTCATTATTATCAAGTTTGTTTATTAGTTTCAATATGGTTTCTTCTCCTTCTCCATAAACACCAAAATCTGGATTTATTCGTTTGAACATAAGTTCAGGAAATATTGAGAATCCAGCACCACCTAAAATAATTTTAGCTTCAGATACAGTTCGAAGATTATCTATTACATTTTTATAATGTGTAACAAATTCTTCACGATTGTATGAGTTAACATCATCAACGTTTCGAAGCGAAACACCTATATATTTTGGATTATATTCTTTAGTAATTGATTTTAGTTCTTCAATGGAGTTAAAGTTGAGATCTATCATTTTAGTCTCATACTCAGGTAATTTTTCTTGAAGATATGTAGAAATATACGATATGCCTATTGGATAAACAGGATAAGGTACTTTATGTGTATTGGCTGATATAAATAATATTTTGTTATTCTTCATTTATTGTTTTGTTTTCCAGAATTGGTAATAATTAAACCATTGTAATGGATACATTCTTAATATTCTTTCAAATTCTTTAGCGAATTTTTCAACAAACTTTTTTAATTCCTTATCTTGTTCCTCAATATCTCTATACCTTTTAATTGATTCAGGAGCAGATGCATAAAAGTGGTAATGTGATTTTGATTCTTTCATTGCAAAAGCAAATGTAACCGGAACTCCAAACCGAGCAGCTAAATAGAAAGGACCAGAAGGGAAGAGGGCTTTTTCACCCAAGAAATCAACTTCAAATACTTTACTTTCTTCAATAAAACGATCACCTGCCATTGCTATAAGTTCCTTATTAATAAGCGCTTCGCTTATTGGGACAATATGGGTGTAATCGGCTTGAATTGGAATTATATTTACATCTTTATTTGATAGAACATCCGAAACAAAATTTTTAATTTTTTGATGTTCGGCATCCAGCATTAAAACATTTATTTTAGTATTTAATCGTTCTAAAAGCTGACCAGCAATTTCGAAATTTCCAATATGAGCATTAACAATAATTCCACCTGTCTTATTGCTTGCCATATCACGAAGATTATGTTCTCCATCAAAGTTATATGTAAATTTACCTTTTAAACCGCCAAGAATAGCAAACTTATCTAATAGGATTTTACCAAAAACAAAATAATTTAAATAGATGCTCCAAACGGATTTTAGTTTAGAGTATTTTAATCTATTTCTAAAATAGTAATAACTTGTTTTTGAACTTTTACGAGAAAAAAGAAAGAAATAGAAGGCTACAAAAACTAAAATAAAATATGCAAAAGAAATCCCAAGATGTTTTAAAGTAAAAACAAATATCTTATAACCTAATATATTCCCACGAGATTGACCTTTCCATGATGGCATTTATGCACCTCCAAATACTTTCTAATATGATTTAATTGACTTGAACTTTATTTATGATGTAATCATAAAAATCTTGAAGTGATTTTATTTCTGCGAAGTCTTCACCTTTTACTTTAAATCCAAAATTTCTTTCAATAATAACTACTAAATCAACATAATCAAGACTATCAATTTCCAGGGTCTCTTTTAAGCTAGCTTCAGGGACAAGCTGATCTTCATCTATCTCAAATTCATCAATTAAGAAATCATTAACTTTGCTTATAACCTCTTGATTCTCCATATTTCTTTATCTCTCAGTTAATAAATTATTTTATTTTTTTCACAATTAAGCTTGAATTTGTTCCTCCAAATCCGAATGAGTTGGACAAAAATATATCAATATTATGATTTTTTATAGTTTCAGCCGCAATATTTAATTTTGCTGAAAATTCATCTGGATTTTCAAAATTTAAGTTCGGCGCAACATATGAATTTTGCATCATTAAGATCGAATATATTATCTCACTTGCTCCACCCATCCACATTTCATGTCCGGTCATCGATTTAGTAGAACTTATATAAGGTGTTTTTTCTCCAAATACTTTACTAATAGCTTGTGCTTCATTTAAATCTCCAACTGGAGTAGCTGTTGCGTGAGCATTGATATAGTCAATCTGATCTGCTTTAAGTTGAGCATCTCTTATTGCCATTTCTAATGATTTCGCAGGTCCTTCAACATTTGGTACAGAAATATGATCTCCATTAGATGAAAATCCATAACCAACTACTTCAGCAATTATATTAGCACCTCTTTTTACAGCAGACTCATAACTTTCCAAAATGATTGTTGCAGCACCACCACTTGGTACTAATCCATCTCGGTCTCTATCGAAAGGTCTACTTGCTCCTTGAGGATCATTTTCATGAATTGAGAATGCGCTCAGTCCATCAAAGCTACCCATTGAATGGTGATTAAGTTCTTGTCCACCTCCACAGATAATAATATCTTGTAATCCACTTTTAATAAAGTGATATCCCATTCCAATTGCATGAGATCCACTGGCACAGGCGGCACTAACAGTCAAATTAATTCCTCTTAATTTGAATATGGTTGATAAATTCATTGTGATTGTTGAATTCATCGATTGGAATATTGCTCCAGAACCTAAAAGAGCTGTATCTTTCTTTTCTTTAAGTAAATCGTGAGAATCAGTAACAGCGCGTGCAGAGCTATCGTTTCCGTATAGTATTCCAACATCAATTTTATCAAGAAAATCATTATCGATTTTGGCTTGTTTTAAAGCTTCAACGGTAGCAACATATGCATATTCACCTTCTTCGGCCATTCCAATCCTTTGGCGACGTTTTAGTTCTCCCTTTAAATTAGGACGTTCTATTATTCCAGTTAATCCGGAACGGAAACCTAACTCTTTTCTAAGTTGTTCAAATCCAATTCCAGATTTTCCTGTATAAAGAGAATTGTTTACTTCTTCAATATTTTTGCCAATAGTGGAATATATTCCCATTCCAGTTATTACCACTCTATTCATAGGTTCGTATTACAGTGTTATATTATGTGTATAATCCTCCATTTACAGAAATTACTTCTCCAGTTACATATGATGCTTGCGGCGAAGCAAGAAATGCAACTACATTGGCAACTTCTTCAGCTTTTCCAAATCTACTCATTGGAATCATTCTTTTTAAATCTTTTTCTTCCAGTTCAGCTGTCATATCTGTTTTAATAAAACCAGGTGCAACACAATTTACTGTTACATTCTTTTTAGCCACTTCTTGAGCTAATGCTTTGCTAGCGGCTATAACACCACCCTTAGCTGCAGAGTAATTTGTTTGTCCGGGTAATCCTTTTATACCAGAAAGAGACACGACGTTAACAATTCTTCCAAATCTATTAACAATCATATCTTGAATTAAAAATTTTGTAATATAGTAAAAACTATCAAGATTAGTATTTAAAACATCTTTCCAGTCTTCATCTTTCATCCACATTATAAGTGCATCTTTCCTAATTCCTGCATTATTTACTAATACTTCAATTACAGAATCAGGATTTTTTTCTTTCCAGCTCTCAAGATTTGATCTAATTTCTTTAGGGTCAGAAACATCAAATTTCATTAATTCACCCGAACCACCATTTTCTTTAATCTGATTCAAGGTATTTTCTGCTTCTTCAGTATTACTTCTGTAATTTATTAAAACATGATACCCTTGTTTCGCAATTTCGAAACAAATTGCTTTTCCAATACCTCTTGAACCTCCTGTTACTAATGCAAATTTCATTTTTACTAATTTATAAGATTTGGTCTGTTTTTAATTAAGTATTGAATCATGTTTTCAATATGTGGATATAAAGGAACATCATTTACAATTTTAGGAACGATTGCTCGCATTTCTTTGTAAAGCTTTTTACCTGTATCAGATAAACTTTCCTGAAATTCCATGAAATCAATTACTTGAAGTAAACTCATGTATTTTACAGATAATACCTGGAAAGAATTTTCAATAACTTTCTTAGTAATTAATGCTGCATTTGTACCCATGCTAACAATGTCTTGATTATCTCCATTGTTTGGGATGCTATGAACATACATTGGGTTTGATAAAGTTTGATTCTCTGCTGTAGTTGATGTTGCAGTAAACTGCGCAGCCTGCAGACCTAAATCTAAACCAATAACACCAAGATTTGCAAATGGAGGAAATTTTTCGTTAATCTTATTATTGAATAAATAATTTATTTGTCTTTCAACCAACATTGTTAGTTTGGTAATAACAATCTTTAATTTATCCATTTCCAGCGATACATAATCACCATGGAAATTACCTCCATGAAGAACATCTTCATTTACTTGATCTATAATTGGATTATCATTAACAGAATTAACTTCGTTAATAAGAACTTTTTCAACATTTTGTATTGATTCGTAAATAGGGCCTAATACCTGAGGTACACAACGTAGAGAATAGTATTCTTGTACTTTAACTTTAATAACTCCAACACCATGGTTATTATTAAAGAATAAGTCAGATCTTTTCTTAATAAGTTTACTTGAATCAACAATTTTTCTCATTTCTTCTGCAATAAGGTTTTGACCTTCATGCAGTTTTACTTTATTTAATTCCTCTGAAAAATGATCATCTGCAGATTCAACTACTTCGTTAATAAGGCTAGAGGAAATTAAAGACCAATTTAAAAGATTCTTAGCATGAATCAGGTTAATGATCCCAATCCCAGTCATGCATGATGTACCATTGATTAATGCTAAACCTTCTCTTAAATAAACTTTTAAAGGAGTTAGATTATTTGCTTCGAATACTTCTTGTGCAGGTCTGTATTTGCCCTCAAAGAATATTTCACCTTCACCAATAAGGTTAAGGGCTAAATGAGCAAGTTGAACAAGATCTCCACTTGCGCCAACTCCACCATGTTCAAATACTTTTGGATAAATATCTCTATTGATAAATTCTTTTAAAAGGAAAACGGCATCAGGATGAACACCAGAAAATCCTTTCATAAAGGTATTAAGTCTTCCGATCATTAAAGCTTTAACATATATATTTGGAAGGGTATTTCCTGTACCAGCAGCATGACTCCTAATTAAGTTATATTGCAATTTTTTTTGATCCTTGTCGCTAATTTTATATTGAGCCATTGGACCAAAACAAGTGTTTATGCCATAAATAACTTTATTTTTCGAGAAATTTTCTAAAAAATTATAGTTTTCTTTTACTTTTTCAATTGATTTTGAATCTAATTCAACTTTCTCTCCCTCAAAAAGGATCTTGTGAAAATCATCAAGATCAAGGTTTCTTCCCCCTGTTATTATCATTTCTATTTTTGGTTTACGCGTTAATGCACCTGACTTGCAGGATTTTATATTGTTACTTATTTTTCAAATATTGCAAATTTAATAAATACTTTTAATAATTCTTTGTTTCCCGCATGTTTTACGTGCAATTTTTTTATCAAAAAACAATAAATTTATTGTAAATATAGTTGCATTAAGAATTAATAAATGAAAATATTATTTAATGATATTTTTATGTTTAATTTTATGATTAATCCTTACGTTATTAATTTTGGCAATTATTTAATTTAATATAATTTAGTGGGCTTAAAATCACCGTTAAAATATGTTTTTGTTTTATGGATTTATTTTGGGTGAGATCTTTATGCACAGTATAATTGAGTAGGATGAAAGAAAAAGATGCTTACATAGATTATGAACCTCAACAACTAATAATGTACGTTGAAAAAGAGGATGGATCATATGGTCCTATTCAGACAGGTTCATATATTTCTAAAAATTATTTGGATGATTTTTGGGAAAAGATGATAAAGTTAAGAAATTCATTATTAGAGAAGCTTAAGAAAAATGAAATCACGCCTATTTATTTTTATAAATTAATTCATGATTTTAATGATGTAGAGCTTTCAAGAAGAACAGGAATTCCTGTATATAAAGTAAAGCGACATCAAAAGTTGAAATCATTTAAGTCGGTTAAACTATCTGAAATGCAAAAATATGCTTATGCATTTGATATTCCGGTATCGAATCTTTTGCAAGCAATTGTAGTTGAAGATAATGAGAATAAAGCTGAATCTAATATGATGGAGCAGCCAATAATAGTTAAGCAAACCAGAACTGAAAATCCGTTTTTGGTTATTACAAAAATCGAATTGAATAAAAAATGATAATAGAATCTTTTAATCACAATATGGCGGCTCATTGTGAGTCTGGAAGTTTAACTGCATTATTAAAACATAAAGGACTAGAAATTACGGAACCAATGATTTTTGGTTTAGGTAGTGGATTGTACTTTGGTTATTTAAGCAGGACTCCGAATTTAAGTTTTCCTATGTTTATTTTAAGAACAAAGCCAGGAAAGCTTAGAAAGAAATTAGCTAAAAGAACTGATATTAAATTTGCAACGCAACGATTTAAAGATCAGGATAAAGCTGAGCAAGAAATTGATCGTTTAATTGCAAAAGGAATTCCGGTAGCATGTCAGGTTGATTTCTATTATATGGATTACATTCCGCAATGGGAGAGAGTACACGCTAACATACATTTTATAACAATTGTTGGAAAAGAGGGTGATGAATACATTGTTAGTGATAGTTACTTTCCAAAGTTAGCACGTATTCACAAAGATAATTTACGTAAAGCTAGATTTGCAGGTGGATATTTAGCACCTAAAGGGTTTATGTATTATATAGAATCTGTACCGGAAAGTATAGATTATAAGAATTTAGTTCCACTAGCACTAAAAAATACGGTAACTAATATGATTGGAGTTCAGCCTCCATTTATTGGTGTAAGAGGAATAAGAACTTTTGCAAAGAAATTGCAAGGATGGCCTAAGTTAACAAGAGATATTGATCATTTATCTCATGAAGTAATGAAGATTAATGTATTCCTAGAAGATCAAGGAACTGGCGGTGGTGGTTTTAGATACTTATATGCAACATTTCTTAGACAAGCATCTGAAATTCTTGATAATAAAGAATTAGAAGAGATGTCAAAAAAGATGATGGAAGTAGGAGATGGTTGGAGAAATATTTCTTACTTTGCAGCAAAAATTGGAAAAAATAGAGAGCTAGGTTCAGAGAAACTGCAGGAGCTAGGTGATTTAATAAATAATATGGCTGATGTAGAAGAAGGGTTTTACAAAGAGCTAAAAGTTGTAAGTAATAATATTTAATTAGATTAAGAATAATGGGAGAATTAAAGGGAGCAGAATTGAAAGCAGATATCAAGAAAATGATTATTGAAACTTTAAACATTCAAGATATTACAACCGAAGATATTGCAGATGATTTACTACTTTTTGGAGGAGAAAATACCTTAGGATTAGATTCAATTGATGCCATTGAATTAGTTATGGCAATACAGAGAGATTTTAAAGTGCGAATTGATGATCAGAATCTAGCTCGAGAAGTATTGAAAGATGTGAATTCTATTTCTGATTTTATTGAAAGTAAATCAGAATAAGATACTGCATTAATTAAGTTTTTTACACCGAACCAAATTGCTTATGAAAAGTGCCTACCTGATAGCAGGAATGAGACTATCTAGGTTTATTAAACTCATTTTTAAAAATGGGATGTCTTTGTATCCCAAATATTTTGTTCGGTTTTTATTCCTATTACAGAATGGAGTATGGGCTTCGATTTTTTATAGAAAAGAAAAGAAGTTATATCAAAAAAGAATAGTAGAGCATACATTGTCTGATGATCCAATTATAATTATTGGGCATTGGAGGACTGGAAGTACATTCTTACACCAGTTGCTGGCGTTAGATAATAATTTAACTACTACAAATGTATTTCAAGGATCAATTCCTGACAGTTTTCTATCATCAAGAAAATCTTATGAACCAATTATGGGACGAGCCTTAAGAGGCACAAGGCCTATGGATCAGGTAAAGTTGAGTATGGATGAGCCTTTAGAAGATGAATATGCCTTATTTCGTTTAAGTAGTTACTCTCCTCTTGAGAACCTAGTCTTTCCTAAATTAAAAGGATATTTTTTAAACGTATTTCCCGGATTTTTACCTGAAGGTAAGCAACTTAGTGATTGGAAGGAGGCATTGATTCATTTCTATAAGAAATTAACACTTCTTAATAATAAAACCATTTTAATTAAAAATCCTTTTCATTCATTTAGGATTAAAACACTAAATGAGATTTTTCCGAATGCAAGATATATTCACATAATTCGAAATCCGCATAAAGTAGTTCCATCAACAATTAGAATGTGGGATATTGTTGGTAAACAAAATGCAATGAATTCAAAGTGGCAAAAGCCCAGTATAAAAGAAGCTTCAGAGTTGTACAAATCTATGTTATTGCAAATTGATGAGGATTTGAAATCACTTCCAGAGAATAGATATTGCGAAATAAAATTTGAAGAATTAGAGAAAGATCCTTTAATGTATGTTAAAGAGATTTATAAGCACTTAAATGTTCAGTTTTCAGAAGAATTTGAGAAACAAATAAATGATTTTCTGATTGGAATAAAGGAATATCAAAAAAATAAATATGAAATGCCAGAAGATGAAAAGCTGGAAATCAATAACATCCTCGAACAATGGATGGTTCAGAAAAAATACGCTTTGTAATAGAAGTTTTTTTTGATAATTTTAAACGATTGAATTAGAACAAAACAAACCAAAAATATGAAATTTCAATTAATATTTCCTAAATGGAGAAAATTACAAGGGCAAACTACATTTAATTTGCCTCCTCATGGAGCAATGGTTTTTGCTGCTACAATACCTGATTATGTTGAAGTTGAATTTATAGATGAAAATTTGGAAGAAATGCGTTACGACGATGACGTTGATTTCGTTGGAATATCTATGCTTTTAACCACTCAAATTAAACAAGGTTGGGCAATTGCTGATGAGTACAGAAAGCGTGGGAAGAAAGTTATGTTCGGTGGCATTTCTACAATGTTACATGCCGAAGAAACAATGTTACATGCAGATTGTGTGTTCTTAGGAGAAGCAGAAGGACATATGGAGCAAGTTTTCCAAGATTTTAGAAACGGACAGCTTAAAAAGGTATATAATCATATGAATGACCTTCCAGCAATTGAAACTGTTGGCCCCGCACGTCGAGATTTATATAAAAGAGAGCTTTATTATCATAAAGGGGTGCAAATGGTTGATTTATTCCATGCTTCACGTGGATGTAAATATAGCTGTTATCCTTGTGCTGTATCTTATCTAGGAGGTCGTTGTTTCCGTCCAAGACCAATTGACAAAGTAGTTGAAGAATTGGATACAATTGATAATAACAGGTTATTTATTGTAGATAATTCGCTTGCTCAAGATACTCAGTGGGAAAAGGATTTATTTAAAGCAATGATTCCGTTTAAGAAAAAATGGTGTAGTCATACAATTGAAGATAAGCCAGAAGTTTTAGATTTAGCTGCTCAAGCAGGTGCTTGGTATGTATATCAAGCGGTATTTGATACTTCTGATTATATTAAAGAAAGAGTAAAAAGATACCACGATTATGGTATTGGAGTAGAGGGTACAATTCTTTTAGGTTTGGATAACCAAACAGAAGATGATATTAAAAGACTAATCGATTTCTTATTAGAGATTGATTTGGACTTAGCAGAATTTACTGTTTTAGCTCCATTCCCTCATACAAAAGCTTATACCGACTTAATTAAGCAGGATCGAATTTTTGATAAGGATTGGAATAATTACAATGCAGGGCAGGTAGTTTACCATCCAAAACATATGAGTGCCGATAAATTACAAGAATTGTATCAATATGCTTGGGATACATTCTATAAAGACGAGACTCAAGAAGAGAAAATGTTTAAATTACTTAAGCAGGTTGTGTCGCGTGAAGTAGAAGATGGTACTTTTAGAAAGAGAAGACAAGACTTGTCAAAAACAAGTTTTGGTAAAAATGTAAATCATAAAATCGCTTTATAGTTATTTATTAAAATGGAAAACAAAGTAAGTAATTATCAAGATCAGGTGTATAATTTCAATGGATTATGGGACGTACCTTCAATCTGTGGATTAAAAATCCTGAAAAAAGAAGATAAAACAATTGTTATAGTTACTGATTTATTTAAAGATAATCCAGGAACTCCAATAACAGAATGGAATGCAAAATTGGCTAAAGAGATATGTGATAAAAATGAAATAGACTATAATAGTTTAATTTTTATTGAACATACTCCTAATAAAGATACAAAGCTTACATTTAACCACGAATCTTTTTTTAAAGTGAATTTTGATATCTCTGATGATAAATTCGAAAATCCAAAGTGGCAGGAAATGGTGAAAGATGAAGTTGATAAATTAATAAAAGAATAAACATACATAATGGCTCAAATTACAGATAAAACTCGTGATGAAGTAAAAGAAGTTGTAATTGATTTCTTTGCAGAAGAATGTGAAATTGAAGTTGATGAAATATCTGAAGAATCAAGTATTATAGGTGATTTAGATGGTGATTCTTTAATGTTTCTTGAATTAATAGAAATCTTTAAAAAGAAATATAATCTTAATATTGAACTAAAAACAATTGGTAAGTTTGCAGTTAAGAATCCGGTACAGACAGTTGGTGAGCTTATTGATATGCAGTTGCTTATAATTGAACACGAGAACAATATTTTAAATTTGTAGAGATTCAATGGTTTTCTCTTGTGGAATTGATATTGAAGAAAAAGAAAGATTCAATAAACATTATTTTGAACGGGGGAGGTTATCTGATTTAATCTATGATATTTTTACGACTAAAGAGATTGAGAATTTTTCAATCTTTGGAAAAGAAGCCTTTTTGAAAGGCTTTTCTTTTAAAGAAGCTTTTTATAAAGCAATTAATGATATTGATGTTGGATTTAAAGATGTCGAAATAATATTTGAGGATGAAAATCGATTTGAGATCTCATTTTCGAAGAGTACTCGAATCATATTGGACAGACTGAATATTAGTGATATAAAAGGATATTTTCAAGAAGAGGATGAATATGTTATTTCAAAAGTTTTATTAATAAATTAGATTTGTGAAAACAGCATTTATTTTTCCAGCTTTTATTACTGATTATACTGAAAAAGAAGTTGATTTTCTTATCAGTAATGGAATTAATATAAACACTTACATTGAAAAAGTTTCCAGTATTGTAGAACGTGATTTACATCCCTTTTCGTATGAGTCAGGTTTTTATAAAAACGATGAACTATTATCTCAAATAATAGCTTATTTATTTGGCTGTGCAATTAGCGATTCTTTAAGGATTAAATCAATTGAGCCTAATTATGTTTCAGGTTATAGCATGGGTATATATGCTGCCTTATATGCTGCAAAATCAATAAGTATTGAGGAAGGTGTTAATCTTATAGTAAATGCTTATAAGATTGTTCAGGAATTATCTAAAACTGGAAATTATGGGATGGCCGCAGTTATTGGATTGTCTATTGAAGATATTGGTCAGTTAATTAATTCGAATAGATTAGAAGTTGAAATTATAAATATAAATAATAAGCATTCAATTGTAGTTGCAGGGATGAAACCTGACATTAAATCCTTTATGAATTTAGCTCAAAATGAAGGTGCTATGTCTGTTGCTGAACTAATTGTAAACACTCCATATCATTCAAAGTATTTATTAAATTATTCAGGCCCTTTTAAGGATTTTATTAAGAGTGTAAATATTCAAGATGCAAAGACTCCAATTGTATCAACCCATAATCAGAAATTATGCGTAAGCTCAGAGCAAATAAAAGAAGATCTTGTGCATAACTTAACTGAAAAGATTAATTGGTTTAAAACAATGCAAAAGTTAATAGAAATGGATGTTAATACCTTTTATGAAAGTGGGGCAGGAAAGGATTTAACAAAAATTGCACGATTTATTGATGGAGATTATAAAATAAAATCAATTTACAGAATATAAAAAAAGGAGACTTAATAGTCTCCTTTTTATCTTTAAATAAAGTACCGTTATAATTTTTTAAGCAATAATTCTTTCTTCTGAATATCGAAAGCTGTATTTAATATTTCAGCAACTTTTGGCCAATTTTCTACCTCAACAAAATTTACATTTATATTGTAATTTGTATTTAGAATTAAGTTGTTCTCATTTATTGTTGCAGTTGATGTAAAACTACCATATTCGTTTTCAAGAGTTATATTTAAATTTTCAACTCCTTTTAATTCATAATTTTCAGGAATTGAGAAAGAAATCTGGTGTGATTGCTTTTTAGGATATGGAATATAAACATCATAATCTCTTTCCAGATCATCATCTTTTACCTGGAAATGGTCGCCGGTTAACTCTCCAATTTTTACTATATAATTATTTCCAACTTTATTAACTAAATCTTCAGTACTAAAATTATATTTAACAGAAAACTCATTATCTTGAGAACTCATTCCAAATTTTATTTTTTCAGCGCTTTTTAATTCTAGTTCTTTAATTTCCATTCTTTCGGTTAGATAGTCTTTAAAGTTTTCCTTGAATTCATCTTCTTCATCTAATTTCATCTGAAGAATTTTATCTTTCATTTTGCCATCTTTTAATTCAGCAGGATCTCCCCATCGTTTTGTTTTGTACTTAATGTTTTCATCGAAAACAAAATCAAAAACAGAAACAAAATGATTTTGATAACTTGGCATCGCTTGTCCTTTAACAGATATTTCACCACCAATAACTAAAGACTTTTCTGAGATAGTAACATTAAGATTTGATTTGAATATATTTTTTTCAGGGTTTGAAGCTGGAATTTTATAGTCAGAAATTGTAAAATCTTTATTGCCAGGTGATTTTTTAACTACCATACAGTCTACACCTTCAATTGCCTTAGGAAGAATATCATATCGTGAATATTTTCCATCGAAATATATAAAACCTGGAGTTTCGAAATTTATTTTTAGAATTGGGACTACTTCGCCCATTCCTAAAATGTCGTGAATATCTCCTAATATTCTAGGTGTAGTAAGTAAATAGTCATAATTAATATCCATTTTCTTTAGAGCAAAGATGAAATGCTGACAGAAACTAAAATGAGAAATTTCTCTTTCGCGTTTGCTATTATAAGTATCATACATTAAATGCATATTAACAAAATGATGACGTAGGAAATAGAAATATTCTTCTACTTTTCTTTCCTTACTTAAATTGACAAGATTATTTTTCTTTAGATATTTTTGAAAGTTTCCATAAAGAGATGATACATCGGCATCATAGTATTTCTTCATGTAATTCTGCATTACTTCTTCATCGATTTCTCTTTTTGAAAAAGTTTTTGAACCTTCTTTTTCTCGTTTACTAATATATCTAGGTTCCCAATCAGCATAAACCTTTAATGATGGTCTTGTTCTGTAATAAAAATCCCATTCAAGATCGCCAAGGGCTTCCACATTCTCAGATTCTGAAACAAAATGATATTCATTTTCACCTTTTTTAAATTCTTTAAACGGACAATCATTAATCGGTTTAATTGAGAGTTTCCAATTTTTATCGGTTATTACTTCATACTTGATCTTGTTAATCGGATACTTATCAGGAATTAAAAACCTGTCTAAAATAAAGTAATAATCACCATATGCTTTTTCACTTTGCTTTATTTGATTTTGGTAATTGTATACATAGCTAAAGTTATAGTAGTCAATAATATCACCTATTTGTAAATTTGGAATAGCAATTTTTTGTTTTACTTCATAGTAATCTTTCTCTACGATCATTTCTTTTTCTGTATCGATATTTACTACTTCTCCATTTGGTTTAATTACTCTAAAACCTACAAAGTTTTTATAAAACATTTTATACAATCCGGTTCGAACCTTAGAAAAATAGAATTCAGAGAAATTGTCAACAGCAGCTTGGTCAAAAAGAACAACTTTGTAATGTTTTAATTTTGAGAATCCGATACCTGTTGGGCTTGTTTCTTTTAACTCTTGCAATAATTTGTAATCAAGAATTACTGCAGATTTCTTTTTCCACTCTGGATTTAGGTTTTCTATTTGAAAGTAGGAATCATCGTTCCACACCATCTTTTCTATATCCTCTTGCTTAAGATCCCACATTTGAGAAAAAAGCGAAAAAGGAATTAATATCAAAAATAGAATTGATAAATAGTTCTTTAATAAAATTTTCATCTTATGATTTTTTTAATATAATATTTGAGTTATAAAATTCAACTAATTTTTTGATGGCCTCGTTCCATTCTTCTTTATTAGCTTGATGGATTAATCCATTTGGTATTTTGATGGTTTTATTATAAATAATTTCATTGCCAGTATTTTCGAAATCTACTTCTATAATAAAATCACCATTAGAATAATTTAAACTTTCTGGAAGATATGTAACTGTGTAATTTTCTGGAATCTTAATTGAGGTTTTGCTTTCAATTTCTTTTTTATAGCTTAAATCATAATCGAATAAAAAGGTTGTGTCAATTTCTGAATTCCTGAAATCAGGATAATTCTCAAATTTTAAATAAAGTTCATTGTCAAAGTTCATAACAGAATTGTTACTTTCAAATTCAAAGTTGATAGAAAATAAAGAATCAAAATTATGTAAATCACTGTAATTGATGTTTTTAATTTCGATATTATCTGATTCGTAATAATCTTTCAGAGCTTTTGCCTTTTTATCATTTTCGATAGAATTTAAGAAAGCTTTTATATTTGATCTTGATTCACCAGTATAACTCATTGTAGATTTTCCAAACATGGTATTTCCTTCAATAAGCATATCTGTTGTTCTTATTCTTAAGTTTTCGTTTGCATTTTGAGTTGGAACTTTCTTAATAATAAAGTTTTCTCCATCTTCAATTAAAGCTTCTTTATTCTGAATTCTTTCGGCATTATGTCCTAAAGGCATAAATCTCTCTGTTCCATCTAAGTAGAAAATTTGATCCTTATAAAATAAGGCGCATATCATATGATTATCTACATATAACGATGGGATGGAGTAATCGTAAGAACGACTGTTGGTTCCGATCCAAGTTAAACGAGCATCAAATCCTTCGATATTAAGTAAGTGCTTTGTTAAATTAGCAACTCCTTTACAATCTCCATATTTCTTATTAAAAACAGTATGTGCTGCCTCTGGCTTAAAGCCTGCTATTCCATCTTCAAAAGCTATATAACGAATGTTTTGTTGAACCCAATAATATATTTTTTTAATCTTTTCAATATCAGTATCGTTTTCGCTAATTAAGGTTTTAAGAAATGGTTTTAACTGTTCATCATCATTTTTAACAGAATCTACTAAGCTTGAATACCATTTGTATAAATCGTTCACATCTTTAAAATACTCTTGTGTGTGCTTTTTAGAACTATATGATTTAGGAAGTATTAATAAATGAGGTAAATAGTATGATGTTCCTCGAATATGATCAATATCTGAGATATAAGGAGGGTTTTTGATTTTGTATTCGTATATATGAAGATTTTTCTTTTCGTTGAAGTTATATGTTTTTTCGATATTAAAATCGTCAAAGTTTAGTTCTAGTATCTCAAATTCAAGTTCGTTTTCTATAGAAAGTTTTATTGTTTTTTCTTCTGTAGGCCTAGCGTTAGCAAGATATATTGGTTCAACATATTTCAGATCAAGAAATCTCTTTTTTGATATAAATGAAAGGTAGTCGCCTCTTTGTTTAAAGAAAAGTTCAATAACTTTTAGCTTTTCATCGTGATGAAAAATATTATTTGAACTATAATTTGAATTATAAATTTTGCATTGATGATTAAATTCTGATTCAAAACGAGCATATTCAATGTAAGAAGAATTTATATGATAATTCTTAGTAAATATGTGAGATACGTTACTTTTTAAACTAATTAAATTGGTCTGTTCTTTTTGAATTGCAATTACGGTTTTGTCTGGTTTGTTGTACTCCAAATAGAACTCAATATTATTATTAGTAATATAAACTTCACTGTCTGGATATTTTTCACCCATTTCAATAGCCTTTTGAATGTCTTTTTGAGCTACGCATACGTTAGCAAATACAATAAGTGAAAAAAATAAAAATTTCGCTTTTAACATGTATAACAAGGTTTAAGAATTAGTAAAAATTGATTAATATTTTTTAACTATATAAATATATAATTAATATTTAATTTTTAGATATAAAAAAAGGGAATCAATACTGATTCCCTTTTTAATTAAATAATATTTATACTATTAAAATGCTTTTTTTGCTAAATACGCACCAAAGGATTTTCCACCTTTAGCATATGCTTCAGAAATTCTAGGTCCAGTTAAAAAGTCATTGCCTCCTCGACCAGGTACTTTTGTCATAGTCATTAATGCCAATACATTGTCTTTATTTGCAGTTTCAACAAGTATAATTTCAAGATTTATCATAGCATTTTTTTGTGCAATTCCAATGTAAAAACCAGGTTCTGTGAAAGTGGTTTTAACTACAATTGTATATTTTGCACTACTATGTTCTCTGCCAAAATTACAATCAGTTTTAGCGGTATACTTATTTAGTAGTTCTTCGAATTTTGGATGGAACATATTTTCTTTATCTCCAATCCATTTTTCTTTCCAAGTATCACCTTTTCCTGCTTCTGCATTATTATATTCAGCAACTTTTTTAGCTAAATAATCTTCTTCTGTTTCAAATTTTCCAACAGCCATTTCACTGTAGTCATATTCAACTAATACTTCGGTTTGACCTTTTAAAATACCAAAATCACCTTCCGATACTTTAATTTTTTGAGCTTGAATTGTTGTTACACTTAATATTAGAAGTGCTGCAATAATCGTTTTTGTAAATTTCATAATTCTTTGTTTTGAGTGTTAAGTTTTATTTAGTTTCTTACAATATTATTTTATTCTTCAATTAAAATAGTCGTTTTACTTTCGCCTTTAGATCCGTGTTTGTTGCAGTTTCCTTTAGCAAGAATCTCTAGTTTAGAATCAGCTTTTATTTTGAATTCTACAGTAAAGCTTTGTCCTGCGGGTAATTCTTTAGTTGAGTATTCCCATTTCTTATATTCTTCTCCATTAACCTTAACCAGAACCCAATCAGTGTAATGTGCTTTACTGTTTCCTACATGCTTTACTTCAATTTTTACAGTAATTTCAGTTCCTTTTTTAGCTTTTTCAGGTGCAATTATTTTAACTGATGTTTTATTTGCTAGTGCACTAAATGAAAAAAGAAGAAAAACAAATAATGTTAATATGCTTACATTAAGAAATTTTTGTTTCATGATATACCTCCGATTTTAATGTTAAGCCAATTTACAAAAAAAATGGTTATTATGTAATCTGCATTAAAAAATTAAGAGAAAGAATGATTAGGTTTATTGTATACTATAATTAGATTAATATGAAGGTATGGAATGGGGGAGGTGAATTATGCTTTCTTGATTCTGTTTAAAATTAAAAAGCAGTTCCTTTTTGGTAACTGCTTTTTTTTTAAATTACATCGGTTCCTTTTTTAATGAGCCATAACTTACCTACGTTTTCGTAAAATTTTTCCAGAGGTAATTTGGTTTTTAGAACGCTATTAAAGAAGTTATATTTTGATAAATCATAATCAATAATTTGATCTTTTACTTCGTCGTAAAATGGTGTTCCGGGCATAGGAGTAAGGATAGTATACCCAGCATATGTAACTTTGTGCGATGATGTGTAATCTGATAATGCCTTAAAATCATCTTCGTCGTAATCATTAGGAATAACATAATTCCCACGTAACATAATCCCGTTTTGATGAAAAATATTTATGGCTTCATGGATCAATTTTGCTTCAGAACTTTTGTTGTAACGTTTTAATTCTTCCTCTCGGAATGATTCAAATCCGCAGATGACAACTTTTAAACCATTTTTAGCCAGTTTTTCAATTAATTTAGGATTACTTACAGCAGTATCTGTTCTTATATCCATTATGTATTCTTTTTTGATCTTTTCTTGCTCTATTCGATCAAATAAGTGTTCTATTGTTGATTCATTTACAATTGTGTTGGCATCGGCAAAACGAACCACAGGATAATCATCTATTTGCTTTAATTCAGTAATTATACTTTCTGTATCACGTTGTAAATATTTACCATTCATTTGGCACCAAATCGAACAGAACGTGCATTTATAAGGACATCCTAATGATGTAAAAAGATAAGTTGATGGATATGGATTTCCTCCAACTTTATATGTTTCTCTCCATCTTTCAATTAACTTTCTATTCGGGAAAAGGAAATCTTCATTTGCCGAATTAAAAGCATAGTTACGTGGTTTAGTGTTTTTTAGAACTCCATTATTGTTAATAATAATTTCTGGAATTGTTTCAAAATTAATATTCTTTTCTTTTGCTTCAACAACTTCTCTAAACGTATGTGCCGATTGACCTGGTAAAATTAAATCTATATCAGGATCTGTGAAATCTTGTGGTGATAATGTTGCATGTAAACCACCAACAACTGTTAGGATTTCAGGATTAAACTCTTTGGATGTTTTAAGAATCTCAACAGCGTAATTAAATTCAGAGGCAATCGTAGTTGTACCAACAACATCTGGATTATGTTCTTTTAATAAATTCTGAACCAAATTCTTTAAAGGAGGCGTTGTTTCAGGATGTAAATCATATTCACCTTTAGTTTCAAAAAACACTACATCATAATCTTTAACGGCTTCTGCAACAGTCATTAATCCCAATGGAGGACCTATGAGCCTTTTATGTATATATTTCTTAGCTTCGGCTGGTGCAGATTCTAAGATCATATTATGTGGTGATCGGGGAGTATTTATTAAAAGAATTTTCATGCTTATTAATTATCCTTAGTATCAAAGTATGCGAAGATAACAAGATTTATAAGAATTAAAAAAGTCGCTCACTAATGAATGAACGACTTTGAATGTATATTATGAATTAAGATTTACAACTTCATAAACTTCCGAACTTTTCTAAATTTACATTCGATAATTAAGTCTCCATTTTTATTAATGAATCCCCATTTTCCGCCTTTCAATACAGCTGCATAACCATTATTGAAATCTTCAACTTTATCATATTCAGCTGAAATAATTACATTTCCTGTTTTATCAATAAAACCCCATTTTCCATTTTGAATAATTCTTGCAAGATCCTCTTTAAAACTATATTTTATTTGGTAATTAGCATTTTTACCAATTTCTTGACCCAATGAATTTATATAAAAGTAATTTCCTTTTTCTCTAACTAGAGCTAATTCATTGCTAAATTCTTTGGCAATTTCATATTTTGGTTGAGCTAAGAAATTCCCCTTTTTATTAATATAACCCCATGATTTTTCAAGTCTTACCGGAGCAAAACCATCAATAAAATTTTCTGCTTCAGTAAATTGGGGTTCAATAATCATTTGTCCTTTTACATCAATATAGCCCCATAATTTTGTTTTTTTTACAGCTGCCATTCCATCAGAGAATTCTTTATGTACTTCATATTCTCTATTTGTTGGGAATATAACTTTATTGGAATTTAAATAGAGCCATCCAGTTTCATCTTTTACCATTGCAACACCACTTTCAAAATCCTTAGCACCATAAAATTGAGGATTGGTAAGATAATTTCCGTATTTATCAATAAATCCCCAAAGGCTTCCAGATTTAACAGCTGCAATACCATTTTTAAAATCTTTGGCAGCATTAAATTGAGGTTCAATTACTATATTTCCAGTTGTGTTGATATATCCCCATAAATTATTTTTTTCTACTCTGGCAAATCCCTCAGAGAAGTTGTATTTTGAGATGTAATCACTTGAACTATTTATAATTTCACCAGTGCTGTTTACATAGTACCATTCATCAAGGTTTTTAATTAGGGCAATACCAGAATTATAGTCTTTTGCATGATTATACATGGGTTGAAGAATGTAATCCCCTTTTTCATCAATGTACCCCCAAAAATCATCATCTAGAACAGCTGCTGCATAATTCTGCGAAAAAGATATGTTGCTAAATATTAATAGAAAGGTGAATGTTACGAATAATTTCTTCATGGTAATTCTTTTCAAATTTGGTAATTTTATTTTTCAAAGATAATGCCATTTTTATATGACATAAAGTTATTGATATGATCCAAGTTTTACAAAAGTAAATTGATTAGAATTGAATTCTCCAACTTGCCATTGGGTATAGTTCCATTTCTGTGTAATAATGAATATCTCCATTTAAAGGATCAATTCTATGTTCATATACACTAGTGTAATTTGTTCTGTATTGCAGATCCATAGATATTTCTACACTAAATTTTGGTCTGTTTCTTTTAAATCCAATGCGTAAGTTAGCTCTGAAATAATCATCTTGTCGAACTTCATATGCAGTATTCCAATCTAGTATTTCTTCCGTTTGATTTATAGTTTCTTGTACATCATAAGGAATGTAGGGTCTGCCTCCCGAATATGTAACTCTTAATCCAAGATTAAGGGCATTGTTCTTTTTTACTTTAATTTCATACCCTCCTAATGCATTAATAGCAAAATTCCCATTGAAAGCAGTGTTTCTTTCTACTTTATCATAACCAGTATATTTCGATTCATAAAGAGAAGTAGTTATTAAAAAATAAAAGTTATTATTTAGAAATCTTTCTAATGTAAATTCAATTCCGTAATTTCTACCCGTACCATCATTAGTTAAGCTATCGATTCGTTCGATAAAATACTCTGCTCCATAATTTAGAACAGAATATTCAGGTAAATTTTCTTTAACCGGAACATCGTATAGATATTGATAATAAGTTTCTATTTTCAAACGTAAATTATCACTGAATAAATGATCAAATCCTAAAATTGCTTGATGACTTTTCGAAAAATCAAGATTCTTATTTGTGAACTCAATGGAGCCATCAGAAAGTTCTGTTTGTGTATAATAAATTACTCTTAATTGAGCTTGACTGTGTAAACCATATCCAATCTTAAAAGAGTTGTTATCGTTTAAATTCCAGTTGAAACCTAGCCTTGGCTCAATTGCATATGTATTATTTAAATCAAGGAATTGACCATGAAGACCAGTGTATAACTCCAAATCATTTGTAAATTTATGCTTGTATTGTAAATAAGCTTGTGAGATACCAAAATTATCTTTTACATCAGTATCTGTTCTAAAGTTTGCATTAACTATACTACTGTCTGCAAAATTTACAAATAACTGATCGTATTTAAATCCATAGTTGATTATATTCCTGGCATTTATTTTGGTATTGATGTGTGTTGTGAAACTTGCTTTTACCTCAGATGTTTCTTCCCCAGCCCAATTACTAGGGTGAGGATTCCATATACTTAAAGTATCAATTTGAGTTGTTACTTTTGAACCATAAGTTGATAAAGCTGTCTGCATTCTTGTTTTTGTGCCAAAAAAGTGTGTGTATGATAATGCGAATGTACCAATGTCAGAACCATTACTAAGATCTTCACCCCATTGTGCGAAGCTCCAGTCTTTTTGGTCATCGTTAGAATCAAACATCTCGATATAACTTTTTCCTCCCATTCCTAGAATAGTAAACCGACCTTTTTTTGTTGGAAAATTTAATTTAAAAGTTAAATCCTGGTATTTTGTAGTTTCAACCTCGGCTCCTAATAAATCAATAATATCAACTAATGAATACCTATATGTTATAAGATATGATGCGTTTGAGTTTTTGGAAAATGGACCCTCGGCTCCAAATTCTAATCCATTATAACCAAACTCAGCCCAATACTCTTTTTTCTCATTATTTCCTGTCCTCATTTTTAGATCAAAAACACCGGCTAATGCATTTCCATATTCTGCAGGGAAAGCGCCTGTTAAGAAATCAGAATTTGTTAATAGATTATTATTTAATATAGTTATGGGGCCACCTGTTGTTCCCGAAGCTGCAAAATGATTAGGATTTGGAATCTCAATTCCATCTAAGCGCCATAATAAACCAGTTGATGAGTTTCCGCGAATAACAATATCATTTCTGTTATCACGAACAGACATTACCCCTGCATAATTTGCTGCCATGCGAGCAGGATCGCCATAACTACCCGGATACTTATTTGTTTCTTCAACAGTAAATGATCTGGCACTTACTGAAGCCATCTTGTTTATTGGCTGATCTTTTCGTATGTTAGCTTTAACAACAACTTCATCAATTGTTGTTACCGACTCTTCTAATTCAATTTTTAATATTGTCTCTTTTGCAGAGTTTAAATATATATTATCAAGGATTTGAGTTTTGTAACCAATGTAACTTATTTGAATAGATTGGCGCCCAATGTTAACCTTTTCAAATTTAAAAGCTCCTTTGTCGTCAGTTATAGTTCCACGCTGAGGATCTGAATTTAGAATAACAATATTAACTCCAGGGAGTGGTATATGAGATTCTTTATCGACAACGAATCCTCTTAAAGTTTGAACTAATTTTTCTTGGGAATTAGCTGCTATGCTTAAAAAAGTAAAACTTAAAGCGAAAAAAAGTTTGCTTATTTTCATTAATGTATAATTCGGATTTTGCAAAGAACAAATATAGTGGATTTATTCTTTATTTTTCACTGAAAACCCTGCTTGTTCAAGAATCTCTCCCAGTTGAACATATTTACCATGTGAATAAGCAATTAGTTCTTGATGCTGCATATTTATAGTTCCGTTTTTTGCATCAATATAGTTTTCTGCAACTTGTATATTTACTACCTCTGCTAAAAACATATCATGAGAACCAAGTTCTTTTATTTCTGTTACCTTACATTCAATATTTATTGGAGATTCTTTAATTACAGGAGAACTTACGTTTTCTGAAGCAACTGGAGTTAGATTCATTTCTTTAAATTTATCATAATCCCTACCAGATCTTCTTCCGCAAAAATCTACTGCTCTAACTAAATCTTTGGTTGGGTAATTAATCACAAAACTCATATTTTTTTTAATAATGTGATGTGAGTGTCTTTCTTTTCTTATTGAAACATAGCACATAGGAGGAATAGAGTTAATTGTTCCTGTCCATGCAATACTTATAATATTATATTCGTTAGGATTTGATCCACAGCTTACCATAGCTGCAGGAACTGGATAAATTAATGCTGCGGGTTTTTTGTTAATTTTTTTCATTTGTTTAATATTAGCTAGAAACGACTTTTGTCGTAAAGTAAAAATTCAAATTCTTTTGTTAAACCAGTATCCCAACCAATTAAGTACTTGTTATAATCGGATATAATTAAATCATTTATATTCTTTCCAAATGGATCTTGCATAATTTCATTTGGTAATTCATTGTTAGCAAAATTAATCGATTTTGTATTCTTACGATACAGAGTTTCATTTAAATCTGCGGCACCAAATAAATGTAAAATATTATGGGCAATTTCTGAAGGATATTTATAACTAACTATTGCATATTCAATTTCTTTTGTATGCATAGTGTTTAGTTGGATTGAAATATCCGTTTTGTAATAATTATTCATCATAAATAATAAAACAACACTTTCTACATCGTATTGATCTCTCAGTAGTGCTATTAATCTTTCCTTGTTTTTTGGTTTTTTTATTGTAGGTAATCCGTCTTTATCAGTTATGTTAAATGAATCTCCAGCTTTTCTTGCGATATAATCAGACCATTTGTTAATGTTTGTAATACCTTGTTTCTTATTAGGTTTTGTAACAGATAGGAATATTGATTCTTCAGGTAGATTTTTTTTAATAGTTGTATATTCTGGTCCAACATAATAGTCAGTGGTAAATTGTATCTTGATATTATTATCAATAGCCTTTTGTTGTATCCACCTTGTTGCTACTCTTATAGAATCTAAGGTGCTTTTGATATCATATTCAGACCAAGGTGAAGTTGTTTTTGTATCTACAAATATAGTGTAAACTAGAACCTTGCCACTAAGATCTTTACATACATTATTTTTGATCCCTTTCCTAAAATCGGTTTTTCGAATTGTAAATCCAGAGATTAATATTGATAAGATTATTAAAATTAAAAACAAACTTATTTTTTTCATAAAGTGTATGCAGTTTTTCTTTTATCTAAAATCATTTTAAAAGTATGTTAAAGCAAAGATTTATGCAAATTATAAGATTTTGATTTCGTCCTTTAAGGATAATAATTAATAAGAATCAGATAAAATGGGATTAAGTAATTCAGGATTCGATATGTAGTATGGTTTACGCCCAGTAAAAAGATTTATTCACAAAGAAATTTTTATTAATATTGTTGGAAACGAGGTATTATATAGACTAAAAAAAACCGGCATTTGCCGGTTTTTATATTTTATTCAAAGGTGTTTAAGCAATCATCAACAGAATTATAAATGTCAAATACATTATGCAATTGAAGCAATTTAACAAGCTCCATTACTTCAGGAGCGATATTGCAAATTTTAAATTGGCTATCATTGTTTTTTGTACTTCTTAGTATAGAAAGTAATGCCCCAAAACCCGAACTGTCAATGTATTCAACTCCAGCAAGATTTAATACCAATTTAGTATTTGCTTTTGAAATATACTGAGAAATATCTTCTTTAAGTGACTGTGCAAGTAAGATATTAAGTTTGCTAACATTATCGAAGGATAATATTTCAATTCCGTTGTTCGATTCATGTTTTAACATAGATTCTAGATTTTGATTTATATATTAGTTATTTTTTTTCTCGCTTCTTTAAGCTCAGCAATAGCAATTGTACTATCACTTACAAATTTAGCAATAATTTCGCTATATTCATTAATATTGGTTCCATCTTTTGCATTTTCCTCTAAATCTTTAAGCATAACTGCCAGTTCCTCAATGCCCATCATTAGTATTGAAGACTTAGCTTTATGTGCAGTTTTACCCAATTGTACCCAGTCTTTTTTATCATATAATTCTTGTAATAATAATTGGTATTCTGGAATCTGCACAAAAAACATATCTATCAATTCTATCATAAAATTATTATCACCATTGCTGATTTCTTTTAAATACGATAGATTTGTGAGTTTATCTTTGCCCATTCTTAAACTATTTTGAAGAATCTTTTGTAAATTTATTGAAATAAAATAAACTTTTCTTAATTAAAAAAGTAAAATGTAAAGGAATTTTAGATTATCAATGCATTATTTTTATTTTTCGTATAGTTTTTATATACTTAAACAATTTTATAGATACTAAGGTTTAATATTTCACAAGCACAAGAATATATATGAAACATTTCAAAATTACATTCCTTTTGTTGTTTATTTCTTCATTAACTTTTGCCCAGGCGAATGAAATTGAACAAGAGATTTTAAAACTGAAAAAGCAAGCTAAGTTAACATATAATGAGGGAGTTAGGTTTGCTGAGCAAGGAAAAATAACTGATGCGCATAAAAAATTTGATGCTGCATTATTTATTTATTCTGATTTTGCATTACCTTATCTTGAAAGAGCAAAGATCTTGATCCTTACAAATGAACTTGATCTTGCAATGAACGATTGCGCTAAAGCTATTGAACTTAACGATATGTTAGGTGAGGCATTTTATATAAGAGCTTATATGAAAATGCTTATGGGTGATCATCAAAATGCTTTAACAGACTTTACGCATGCAATTCAAAAGGGATTTGCGGAGCCACAATCATACTATTACAGAGGATTAATGAATTTTGAATTAAAAGATTACAATAGTGCTTTGATTGATTTCACAATGGCAATCGATAAAGACTATGATTTTGCATATGCATATAATGAACGGGCTAGTACAAAGCGCATGTTAAGTGATTATCATGGTGCAATTCATGATTATAAACAAGCATTGTCTTATGATTCAACGATAGTAATAGCCTTTGATAACATGGCAAGTTGTAAAATAAAGACTGGTGATTTTGAAGGAGCATTGGCCGATTATGAAACTGCTATAAGTAAGGATCCTGAATATTACATTGCTTTAAATAATAGAGGTAGTGCATATTATCAAATGAGTAATTATGAACTTGCACTTAACGATTTTACAAAAGTAACAGAGATTAAAAAGGATTATGCCCCTGCTTATAATAATTTAGGTATTACTAAAATTGAACTTCAAAATTATTTGGGTGCCGAAAAAGATTTTGATAAAGCGATTGAACTTAACCCTGAATATGGGGAGGCATATATGAATCGCGGATATGCAAAAGAATTTTTAGGTAAATTTCCTGAAGCATGTGCTGATTGGAAAATGGCCAAAGAATTAGGTGTTGAAGAAGCTGAGAAATATATTACAGAATGTGAATAAATTAACCTTATAACTCTTATGAGAATATTAAAAACAATCATTTGTATAGTAATCCTGATTTCTAGTATTAGTTTTAATTCTAATTCACAGGAGGATATTAAAATTAAGAAAAGTGATTTTCAAATTGAAATTAAAGAAGTAGGATTTAAGGAAGCTTGGAAAGAAGTTAAAGAAGGTGAAAAATTGTTTTCAGGTGGGTTAGGTACTTATCCAGATGCTCTTGAGTTGTATTTGAGGGCTGCAAAATATAATTCTGATTGTGCAAAGTTAAATTATAAGATTGGTGTATGTTATTTGGCTACAGATAAATTCTACTATGCTACAGAATTTCTTGAAAGAGCTTATCTTAAAGATAACGTTGTTACAGATGACGTACATTTAATGCTAGCTAGAGCATATCATCTAAATTTAGATTTTGATAAAGCTATTGAGAATTATAAAGCATATTTTGACACTTTTAGTGCAAAAGAACTAGAGAAATATGATATAAATATAGATAAATATATAAGAGAATGTAGATATGGTAAGGAATTAACAAACCAACCTGTTAGAGTAATAATAAATAATTTAGGACAACGAGTAAATTCTCGATACGATGATTACAATCCTGTACTGCATCCAAATAATGATTTATTGTATTTTACCTCTCGAAGAGAAATTGACAAAAAGGATAAAAGAATAGAAGCTGATAATAAATATTTTGAAAACGTATTTGTTTCTGAGCAAGCCGGGGATTTATGGAAAAAACCTAAAGTGGTTGAAAATAAATTGGATTCTAAAAATAACGAGTCTGTTATTACAATTTCAAAGGATGGTAGCTTAATTTATTTATATAATGGACAGGAGAATGGTGGTGATATTTTAGTTAGTGAATTAAAAAAAGGTAACTGGAAGTCTCCTAAATCAATCTCTGGGAAATTATTATCAAAAAAAGGGAAAGAAACAACTATAGCTTTTAGTCCTGATGAAAGAGAATTGTTTATCGTTTCAAACCAATATGGTACGGTTGGAGGAATGGATATTTTTTATAGTAAGCTTAATGAAAAAGGTAAATGGACAGAGCCAGCAAATATGGGAGCTGCTATTAATACTGAATACAACGAAGAAGGTGTCTTTTGGCACCCTACAGAAGATAAAGTATACTTTAGTTCGCAAGGGCATAATTCAATGGGAGGCTATGATGTTTTTGTAATGGAACGTAATGAAGAAGGGCAGTGGTCAATTCCTGTAAACCTTGGTTATCCTATCAATACTCCAAATGATGATATCTTTTTTAAGATGGATGAGAATAATAAACAAGCATATTATTCCTCTGTTCGAGATAATGGTTTTGGAGGTAAAGATTTATATAAAGTGATATTTTTAGGTGAAGAAAAAGAAATGAAACTATCAACCGAAGATATATACTTAGCATGGAATTTTAAATCAATTGATGATCTTTTTTATCATATTCCAAAAGAAGTAAAAGTAGATACAGCCTTATATATGGTTGGTAAGGTTACAGATTCAAAATCTGGAGAAGCTGTTCGTATGGCTAAGATTGAAGTTATTGATCTTGAACAAAGTCAAGTGGTAGCTACCGGTTTAGCTGATACTTCTGGAATATATAAAATAAAAATTCCAAAGAAAAAGGATTATGGTGTTGAAGTTACTGCTAAGGATTATTTATTCTTCGTAGAAATGGCTTATTTATCACAAAAACAAGTTGTTGATAGTAAGGTAACTGCTAACTTCCAATTGAATAAAATAGATGTTGGATCAACAATGGTTTTAGATAATATCTTCTTTGAAACCAATAAAGCAACTATTAAGGAAGAATCTGCAGCCGAATTGGCAAGGTTAGCTGCTCTGTTAGTAGAAAATCCAACTATTAGAATGGAGATTTCTGGTCATACCGATAATGTAGGTTCTTATAGATCAAACCAGAAGCTTTCTGAAGCTCGCGCAAAAAGTGTTGTTGATTACATGGTTTCGCAAGGAGTAACTGCCGATAGATTGGAGTATAAAGGTTATGCATTTAATCAACCAATAGCCGATAATAATACTGCAGAAGGACGCGCAAAGAATAGGCGCGTAGAGTTCAAAGTAATAAGTAAATAGTAAAAAATTAAACTAAAATACAAGTGGATGGTTATCTTATATAATCATCCACTTTTTTGTTGCTTGGATATGTATTAAAAACATGATTTTTATAATTTATTTTTTATAGATTTGTCGCACATTCACTAAAACATTATAAAATAAATAGTATAATGAAAAATACAGCATTTACACAATTTCATATTGATTTAGGAGCAAAAATGCTTCCTTTCGCCGGTTATAATATGCCAATCGAATACTCAGGAATTAATGACGAACACATGACTACCCGTGAAAAAATAGGAGTCTTTGATGTTTCTCATATGGGCGAATTCTGGGTTAAAGGTCCAAAAGCTTTTGATTTGGTTCAAAAAGTTACATCAAATGATGTTGCTGATTTATATAATGGTAAAGTTCAATACTCATGTTTTCCTAATGGAAAAGGTGGAATCGTTGATGATTTATTAGTTTATAAATTTGATGATGAAACTTATTTATTAGTTGTTAACGCAGCAAATATTGAAAAAGATTGGGCTTGGGTTACAAAGAATGCTCAAGAAATGGGACTAGAAATAGGTAAAGAAGTTTACAATGCTTCTGATGAGATTGCTCAATTAGCAGTTCAAGGTCCATTAGCTCTTAAAGCAATGCAAAAATTAACTTCAGCAAAGGTTGAAGATATGGAATATTACACATTCCAGAAATGCGAGATTGCAGGAATTAAAGAAGTTATTTTCTCGACAACTGGTTATACTGGATCGGGTGGTTGTGAAATTTATGTTGCAAACGAAGATGCAGCTAAATTATGGAAAGCTGTTTTTGAAGCTGGAGAAGAGTTTGGAATTAAACCAATTGGTTTAGCAGCTCGCGATACTTTGCGCTTAGAGTCAGGATTCTGTTTGTATGGAAATGATATTAACGATGAAACATCTGCTATTCAGGCTGGTTTAGGTTGGATTACTAAATTCACTGAAGGAAATGATTTTATTGATCGCGAAAAGTGGGAAAAACAAAAAGAAGAAGGTGTTACTCCTCGATTAAAAGGATTTATTATGGAAGAACGTGGAATTCCACGTCAGCATTATAAAGTAGTTGATGCAGAAGGAAACGAAATTGGTGAAGTAACATCAGGAACAATGTCTCCAATTCTTAAAAAAGGTGTTGGTATGGCATATTTAAATAAAGGTTTCTGGAAAGCTGGAACTGAGATTTTTATTCAAATTCGCAATAAAAATATTAAGGCAGTTGTTGCTCGTCCTCCATTTCATGAAAGTAAGTAATTACATATATTTATATATTAGAACCCTGCTATTTTTAGCAGGGTTTTTTATTTCTTTGATGTTGTCATTCTTAGGCAGGTAGGAATCCATTTTATTGATATATTTGTATGTGATTAGTTTTAAGATTATTATTAATGAATACAATTGAAGTTTGTTTAAGTCCTAAGTTATTTGAAAGCTATTTAGTTGAAAATAAGATAGTTGTTATTGTTGATATTCTTCGCGCAACAACTATTATCACAACTATGTTTCATAATGGATTGGAAAAACTTATTCCTGTTAAAAGTCTTGATGAAGCTAAAGAATTAAAGAAAAAGGGATTTCTTGTGGCTGCAGAAAGAGATGGGAAAAAACTAGATTTTGCCGATTTTGATAATTCTCCATACTCATTCATCAAAGAAAAGATTCAAGGCAAAACAATTGTTTATAGCACAACAAATGGAACAAATACAATAAATCTAGCTAAAGATTCCGAAAAGGTACTTATTGCATCGTTCTTGAATTTAACCGCAATAAGTAATTATCTTATAAATCATCAAAAAGATGTTTTAATTCTTTGTTCAGGATGGCATGGGGATTATTGTACAGAAGATGCTTTGTTTGCTGGTGCACTTTCGGAAAAACTGTTGCAAAATAATTTTACATCAAACTGCGATTCTGTAAATTCTTCCATTGATTTATGGAAATTGGCTAAAAACGATCTGTTGTTATATGTAAAAACGATCTTTCAGTATAGAAGATTAGTAAGTTTAGGTTTAGAAAATGTCATTAGTTATTGTTTTAGACAAGATGTTACAGGTGTGATTCCAATTTTTCAGAATGATTATATCATTGATTTAAAGAAAATAACACTGATCTAAGTTTTATAATTAGTGGTTTATTCTTAATTTTACAATTCATTAAAAAAATCAGAAAAAGGTGTTGAACATCATATAATTTTAGATGTTAATATTTAAATTTTTTTTACATCTTGCAGTCTGAATTAGTAAATAGTTAACAATTTAAAAAACAATAAATTATGAGGAAGCATATATTTAACGCTGGTCCATGTAAATTATCAGATTCATTATTAAAAAACACATCAGAAGCAGTTCAAGATTGGAACGGAATGGGACAATCTATTTTAGAAGTTTCTCATCGTGGTAAAGAGTTTCAAGCTGTAATGGATGAAGCTGTATCTTTAATGAAAGAAGTTCTAAGCATTCCTGAAGGATATTCAGTTTTATTTTTAGGTGGTGGTGCAAGTATGCAATTTGCTATGATTGCTTATAATTTTATGAAATCAAAAGCAATGTATGTTAACACTGGTACTTGGTCTTCAAAAGCGATTAAAGAAGCTAAATTCTGGGGTGAAGTAGTTGAAGTATCTTCAAAAGATAAAGATTTTACTTATTATCCAAAAGGATATGATGTTCCTTCTGATATAGATTATCTTCATATTACTACAAATAATACAATTCGTGGTACAGAGATTTTCGAAGATTTAGATGTTAATGTTCCATTAATTGCTGATATGTCTTCTGACTTTTTAAGTCGCCCAGTAGATGTTGCAAAATATGATATGATTTATGGTGGAGCTCAAAAGAATTTAGGACCTGCAGGTGTTACTTTCGTAATCATTAAGGATAGCTTTATGGAAGAAATGGTTGCCGATCGTCCAATTCCAACTATGTTCCAATATAAAGTTCATGCTGATGCTGGTTCTATGTATAATACTCCTCCAGTAGTAAATGTATTTGCTGTTCGCGAAACTCTTAAGTGGGTTAAAGCAATGGGTGGTGTTACTGAAATGGAAAAAATAGCTAAGCAAAGAGCTGATTTATTATATTCTGCTATTGACGAAAGCAATATGTTTGTTTGTCCTGTAGTTAAGGAAGATCGTTCAAGAATGAATATTGTATTTGTTATGAAAGATGAATACAAAGAAAAAGAAGCTGAATTTGTTGCTTTTGCTGCAGAAAGAAATTGTGTAGGAATTAAAGGTCACCGTTCAGTTGGTGGTTTCCGTGCTTCTACTTACAATGCTTCTACAATGGAAGATGTTCAAGCATTAGTTCAAGCAATGAAAGATTTCGAAGCTAAAAACGCATAACATTAAATATTAAAAAATTAGACTCAAGCAATTTGCTTTGAGTCTTTTTTTTACAAATAACTTTAAACTATACTATCATGAAAAAAGTACTTGTTGCAACTGAAAAGCCTTTTGCTCCAGCAGCAGTAGCTCAAATAAAAGAAGTTTTAGATAAAGCGAATTACGAATTGGTTTTATTAGAAAAATATACAGAAACATCAGAATTATTAAAAGCAGTAGAGAACGTTGATGGAATGATCGTACGTTCTGATAAAGTAACTAAAGAAGTTATTGATGCTGCAAAAAACTTAAAGATTGTTATTCGTGCCGGTGCAGGATACGATAATCTTGATTTAGATGCTTGTACTGCAGGTAATGTTGTTGCAATGAATACTCCGGGTCAAAATTCAAATGCTGTTGCCGAATTAGCTTTAGGAATGGCTGTAATGATGGCTCGTGGAAACTACAATGGTAAAGCAGGAACAGAATTACGTGGAAAGAAAATTGGTATCCACGCATATGGTAACGTTGGACGATATGTAGGTGAAATAGCAAAAGGTTTTGGAATGGAAGTTCTTGCATTTGATCCTTTTGTTGATGCCGAGACTATTAAAAAAGATGGTGTAACACCTGTTGCTTCAGTTGAAGAGTTATACTCAACATGTCAGTATATTTCGTTACATATTCCAGCTAACGATAAAACTAAAAAATCAATCGGATTTGATTTGTTAAATAGCATGCCAAAAGGAGCTACTTTAGTTAATACTGCGCGTAAAGAAGTAATTAACGAAGAGGAATTATTAAAAGTTCTTGCAGAAAGAAACGATTTTAGATATGCATCTGATATTGCTCCTGAGTGTAAAGATGAGGTAGCAGAAAAATTTGAAGGTCAGTTTTTCTTTACTCCAAAGAAAATGGGTGCTCAAACGGCAGAAGCAAATATTAATGCTGGTGTTGCTGGTGCAAATCAAATTATTGATTTCATCGAAAACGGGAATACTACTTTTAAAGTAAACTAGTAGAGTTAAGAGATAAGAGTTGTTAGTTATGAGTAAATTTAGTTTTGAAAATCTTGATGTATATAATAAATCATTAGATTTAGTTGACAAGATTTACAAAATAGCTGGAACTTTTCCTGATATTGAAAAATTTAACTTATCAAGTCAACTTATTAGAGCTATTACATCAGTTTCTTTGAATATAGCAGAAGGAGCTGGAGAGAGCAGTAAAGAGTTTAAAAGGTATCTAAATATCTAAAATGTTGACAGGTTTAATAAAAGCAATTAGTAAATAATATTCTAATAACTAAAAACAAATAACTATAAAACTTTTAAAAGATGGCAATAATTAAACCATTTAAAGGATTAAGACCTCCACAGGAGATTTCGAAAGACTTAGCATGTCTGCCTTACGATGTTATGAATAGTGAAGAAGCTGCTGTAATGGCAGAAGGTAAAGATTGTTCATTATTACATATTACAAAAGCTGAAATAGATTGTCCAGCAGGAACAGATATTCATTCAGAGACAGTTTATACAAAAGCTGTTGACAATTTTAAAATGTTTCAGGATAAAGGATGGTTAGTTCAAGACGAAGAAGCTAAATATTATATTTATGCTCAAACAATGGACGGACGTACACAATATGGTATTGTTGGTGCTGCTGCTTGTGCTGATTATCATAATGGAATTATCAAGAAACACGAATTAACTCGTCCAGAAAAGGAAGATGATAGAATGGTTTTAACTCGTTATTCAAATGCGAATATCGAACCTGTATTCTTTTCGTATAAAGCAGTTCCAGAAATTGATGCTATCGTTGAGAATATTGTAAAATCTCAAGAAGCAGATTACGATTTCGTTGCTGAAGATGGTTTCGGTCATCACTTTTGGGCAATTAATGATGCTGATGTAAATACTAAATTAGAAGAGCTTTTCGAAACTAAAGTTCCTGCTACATATGTAGCTGATGGTCATCATAGAACAGCTGCTGCTGCTCGTATTGGAATTGAGAAAGAAGGACAAAACCCTAACCATACAGGTGATGAAGAATATAACTTCTTTATGGCTGTTCATTTCCCAGATAACCAATTAAAAATTATCGATTATAACCGTGTAGTTAAAGATTTAAACGGTTTAACAGAAGAAGAAGTAATTGAAAAATTATCTGCTTCTTTCGAGATTGAAAAAATTGGTAAAGAAATTTACAAACCATCTAAATTACATGAGTTTAGTATGTATTTAGCTGGAGATTGGTATAAAATGACAGCTAAAGAAGGAACATACGATGATAAAGATCCAATTGGAGTTTTAGATGTTACAATTCTTTCTAAGCAAGTTCTTGAGCCAATTTTTGATATTAAAGATTTAAGAACATCTAACCGTATTGATTTTGTTGGTGGAATTCGTGGTTTGGGCGAATTGTCAAAACGTGTTGATAATGGTAGTATGAAGGTAGCTTTTGCTTTGTATGCTTGCTCATTACAGCAACTAATTGATATTGCTGATACAGGTAATATCATGCCTCCAAAAACTACTTGGTTTGAACCAAAACTAAGAAGTGGTTTGGTAATTCATAAATTAGACTAAAGGTTTAATAAAATAAAATTTCCCCCTTTCTTAAAGGGGGATTAAGGAGATTTTAATTAATCTCCTTTTTTGTTTAAGCTTATGTAACTCAAAAGACATTATTTGTCATCTCCAACTTGATTGGAGATCTTATCTTAAATTCTCTTATTGTTAAATTTGAGAATCCCTTTTTCAAGGGAACTTTTCTTACGAATAAAATGAGTGATGGCATTTGACTACTTTTGGATAGCTTCTTGTTTAAACCTGACTTTTATCTTTTCTAAGCAATAACTTTTTTAGTACATTTGAATCATAAATTTAAATATGAGTTTAATGAGCGTTTCTGAAAATATAAAACATTTTCTTTCCGAAGAAATACCTTCTAATGTAAAGCTTATAGCGGTATCTAAAACCAAACCGATTGAATTAATCGAAGAAGCCTACGCATCTGGACATAGAATATATGGAGAAAATAAAGCTCAAGAGTTAGCCGATAAATACTCCGCACTTCCAAAAGACATTCAATGGCATATGATAGGTCATATGCAAACTAATAAAGTAAAATATATTGCTCCATTTGTAGATCTTATTCATGGTGTTGATAGTTTTAAATTATTAAAAGTTATCAATAAAGAAGGGGAGAAGAACAACCGTAAAATTAATTGTCTTTTACAGTTTCATATTGCAACAGAGGAAACAAAGTTTGGGTTGGATTTAGCTGAAGCTAGGGGGATTTTGAATTCTGAAGATTTTGGGAATCTAAAAAACATAAATATTTGCGGTGTAATGGGAATGGCAACATACACTGAAAATGAAGATACAATTCGTTCTGAATTTAGAGAATTAGTTTATATCTTTAATGAATTAAAAAATAGTTCATTCTTTAACAATGATTTTAAAGAAATCTCAATGGGAATGTCTGGTGATTATAAAATCGCAATTGAAGAAGGAGCAACGATGGTGAGAATAGGGAGTTTGTTATTTGGAGCACGAAATTATACTAAGTAGATAATATAAATAAACATTTATTATGAGTCGATTAGAAACCACTTATTTAGGATTAAAACTTAAAAATCCTGTAATAGTAGGAAGCTCAAGCCTAACTAGTTCAATTGAAAAAATAAAGGAAATTGAAGAAAAAGGTGCTGGCGCAATTGTATTAAAATCAATTTTCGAAGAACAAATTAAGTTCGAAGCCGGCAAAATGGCAAATGGATCTGATTCTCCTGAAGCACTAGATTATGTGAATTATTATGTTAAACATAACACAATTCAGGAATATCTTGATTTAATTAAAAAAGCTAAATCTGAAGTTAAGATTCCGGTTATTGCAAGTATTAATTGTGTTACGTCAAAGGAATGGACTGGTTTTGCTAAAAGTATCGAAGAGGCTGGAGCTGATGCTATTGAAATTAATGTTTTTGTTTTACCAAATGATAGACATGCTTCTTCGGAGTATTACGAGAATGTTTATTTTGAATTAGCAGAAAAATTAAAATCTACAATAAATATTCCTTTTGCATTTAAATTAGGTTCTCATTTTTCAAATCTTGTTGGATTTGTACAAAAATTAAATGTGCCCGGAGTAATATTGTTTAATCGTTTTTATTCGCCTGATATTGATATAGATGAAATGAAATTTACATCGTCGGATGTATTTAGTACACCAGCTGACATAAGAAATTCTTTACGTTGGGTTGGAATTATTTCATCGAAAATTACTGATATGAATATTGCCGCATCAACAGGAGTTCATGATGGTAAAGCAGTTGTTAAACAGTTGTTAGCAGGAGCTACTGCAGTACAAGTATGTTCAACTCTTTACAAAAATGGCATCGGACATTTAGAAAATATTATAAAAGAACTAAATGATTGGATGGATAAGAATGGTTATGAAAGTATTGATGAGTTTAGAGGAAAAATGAGTTATAATAAAATAGATGATCCTTTAGTTTACGAAAGATCACAGTTTATGAAATACTTTTCTAGTATACATTAAAATAAAAATCCCGCTAACTGGCGGGATTTTCTTTTAAATATTGAATTACATTAATGAGCTCTGTACATAATGCTTTTTTATCATCAGATAAATCTTCCAATGAATTTTCAAGTTTAATCAGATTGACATTAGCAATCTTTTCGTCAACTTTTTCGAAAGTATCAATTACTGTAAAAGCATCGAATGCCAATTGGAAATCCGCTTTTATAAACACATCTACAAAAACATCAAGATATGCTTCATAGTTTAATCCATTTTTCCAGCATGCCGAAACTAATATCGAAAGTCCCTTAATATTTTTAGGATTTGTAATTGCTTCAATTAGAATTTTACAACTATCTTGCTCCTTTAAGTTTTCAATTATTTTAATAATCTCATCTCGAACCAAAGTACTCGATGATTCTTCCAATAAATCAATCACTTTAATAAGGATTTCATTATTTCCTTCTTTTGAAATTGTTAGTAGAGTTTCTATCAATATTTTTTCATCAGAAGACTCTAATTTTTGAATTATTTCTCTATTCGTCATATAAAATTATTTACTCGTGTAAAATTACTACAATTCCTTGTAATTATTGGTTATTCAAATTATAATTTCCTATATTAGTTGGGTGAAAAATAAATATTAATTTGTACACTCAAAAATTATCTTTATCGTAGAAATCTACAAATATCAGGTATTAGCGTGTGTTGTTAATTTTGTTTTTTAAAAAAAAGTGTTAATTTTACTACAAATTGTTTTAAATTGGTAACAATTAATAAGACAGCAAATTATGGATATTAAATCATTACATTGTAAAGCATTGTGTTTTCTGGCAGTTGTCGTTTCGGCGCTAATAATAACTGGATGCGGTTCTGATAAGAACAAAAATAAGGATTCGGAAGAGGAAGTTGTAATTGAATCTCTTGAGATTGATGAGCAATTAATTAAAGACGTTAAAACTGTTAAGGAAATCTTCTATTCTTTACCATCTCCGTTAGAAACTGCGATGATATTAAAGCAATCTGGTGCGGTTTATAACGAAGAATTACTTAATCCTACAGAAAATGTAGCAAATTATGTTACCAATAAAAGTATGGCACTAAATCTTGGAGTATATACTACGGATTTAAGTTATGCTAGTTTATTTGATCAAACACAGGCAACAATTAATTATATGAACGCATCTAAGAAAATGGCCGAAGGTTTAGGTATCTTAAATGCTATTGATGAGAATATAATTGAAAGATTAGAAGCAAATATTAATAATCGTGATGTGATTATGGATATTATTTCTGAGACAATTATGAACTCAAGTTCGTTTTTTGAGGAGAATGATAGACAGGCAATGTCTACAATTGTTTTAGTTGGGGGATGGGTTGAAGGCCTTTATATTGCAACAAATTTAGTGGGACCAGATGTTGATTTAAATAATAATGAATTAGTAAATCGTATTATTGACCAAAAACTTACATTAAGTACTGTGGTTAGTTTGTTAGAAGAAAATAAGGATAATGAAGATGTAATAACAGTAATGACAAATGTTAACGAATTAAAGGCAATATTTGAAAAAATTGAAATTACTACTTCAAAAATTGAACCTGTAACTGATGATGAGACAAATGTAACTACTCTGAAATCAAAAACAGAAGTGAAGATGAAGCCTGAAACTTACTATGAGCTAAAAGAAAAGGTGAAGATAATACGCAATAATTTTACATTATAAATAATCCTCCGCTATGAAAAAAATATATCAGATATTAATTGTCTTAACAGTATTAGCATTAATTCCATTTCAAGGAAATGCGCAATGTAAAAGTTTTGCGAAAAAAGTCTGTAAGCTTGAATTATCACCTTATATTCATGATGGTAATTTTAATGCTGCTATTTTAACCGAAGGAGAAGATGCTGAATTATATAAAACTTTTTATGCAGGTCAGAATTATAGGATATATATATGTGGTTCTGATGCATTACCTGAAATAGAATTTCAAGTGTTGGATGTAAATCGTAACGTATTATATGACAACAGAAAAAATGATTATTCTCGAATTTGGGATTTTGATTTGGAGTCTAGTCAACAGTTAATTATTTCGTTAAGAGTGAAAAATAGCGAAGAAGAAACTGATGAATTAGTTAGTGGATGTGTTGCTATAATGTTTGGGATTAAGGAAAATGTAGAATAAATAAATTTATAATATATAAAGGGGGTTAGTAATTGTACTAACCCCCTTTTTTTGTAGGTTATTTATTATTGAATTTTCTCTTTTAGATATTTTCCTGTGTAAGAATTTTCATCTTTTATTATTTCTTCTGGAATACCTTCAAAAACAATATTTCCACCATATTTTCCTCCTTCAGGTCCAAGGTCAATAATCCAGTCTGCTGATTTAATAATTTCTAAATTATGCTCTATAATTACTACGCTATTTCCTCTGGCAATAAGAGCGTTAAACGCATCTAGCAGTTTCTTTATGTCATGAAAATGCAAGCCTGTAGTTGGTTCATCAAAGATGAATAATGTGGTTTGTTTCGAAGCTTCTTTACTTAAGAATGATGCAAGTTTAACTCGTTGGCTCTCTCCACCGCTTAATGTACTAGATGATTGCCCAAGTTTAATATAACCTAATCCAACTTCAGCTAATGGTTTTAGTTTATTTACTATCTTTTTTTCTGTTGAATTACTTGATTCGCCAAAGAATTCAATGGCTTCGTTAACAGTCATTTCTAAAATATCATAGATGCTTTTATGATTATATTTTACATCAAGAACTTCTTCTTTAAAACGTTTTCCTTTACAGGTATCACAAATTAATGTAACGTCGGCCATAAACTGCATTTCTACCTTAATAAAGCCTTCTCCTTGGCATTCTTCACATCTTCCACCTTCTACATTAAAGGAGTAATGAGATGCTTTAAAATTGTTTATTTTGGATGCTTGCTGATCGGCATAAAGTTTTCTTATTTCGTCGTATGCCTTTAAATAAGTTACAGGATTCGAGCGTGATGATTTTCCTATAGGGTTTTGATCTACAAATTCAATGCTATCAAGTCTTTTTATATCACCTTTAATTTCATCAAACTTACCTGTTTTCTCACCTGTGCCTAGCAATATTTTACTTAAAGCAGGTGAAACAATATTTCGAATTAATGTTGATTTTCCTGATCCACTAACGCCTGTTATTACAGTCATTATATTTAACGGAATCTTAATATCTAGGTTTTTTAGGTTGTTCTCTCGAGCTCCAATAATTTCAATATAATTATTCCAGGTTCTTCTTTTTTGTGGTACTGGTATAGATTCTTTCCCCGTGAGATACTTAGCTGTTAAACTATTCTCATCTTTTATTATTTCTTTATAGTTACCTTGAAAAACAATTTCTCCACCTAATCTTCCTGCAAAAGGACCAATGTCAATTATCTCATCAGCCGATTTAATAATATCTTCATCATGTTCAACAACAATAACAGTATTTCCAATTTCTTGAAGTTGTTTTAATACTTTTATAAGTCTGTCGTTATCTCTTGAATGCAATCCTATACTTGGCTCATCAAGAATATAAAGAGATCCAACCAAACTACTTCCTAGTGACGTTGCAAGATTTATCCTTTGAGATTCTCCACCAGATAATGTCGATGATAACCTATTTAAAGTAAGGTATCCTAAACCAACATTCATAAGAAAGTCTATTCTATTATTAATTTCAATTAATATCCTTTTTGAAACATCCTTTTCGAATTTAGAAAGCTTTAATCCATTAAAAAATAATTGAAGTTCATCGATAGGTATTAATACCAAATCTTGTAATGATTTACCATGGATTTTAATATATGAAGCTTCTTTTTTTAGCCTTGTTCCTCTACAATCAGGGCAAATAGTTTTACCTCGATATCTCGATAACATCACTCTGTATTGGATTTTATACTTCTGTTCTTCTAAATGTTGAAAGAAAGTGTTTAAACCATAAAAATATTGATTGCCTGTCCAAAGTAAATGCTTTTGATCTTCGTTTAGATCAATAAATGCTTTATGAATGGGGAAATTAAATTTCTCTGCATTCTGAATTAAACGATCTTTCCATTCTTGCATTTTTTCCCCTCGCCAACAAGCAATCGCTTCTTCATATATAGATAAATTCTTATTTGGTATAACTAAGTCTTCATCAATACCAATAATTTTGCCATAACCTTCACATCTGGGACAAGCTCCAACAGGATTGTTAAAACTGAAAGTGTGAACTGTTGGAACCTCAAATTCTATTCCGTCGGCTTCAAATTTATTGGAGAATTGCTCTGAGATTATATCCTTATCATTTAATATTTTAATGATGCAATAGCCCTTACCTTCTGATAGAGCAGTTTGTACAGAATCTCCAAATCTACTTATTGAATCTTCATCAGTTTTAATAAAAATTCGATCGACAACAATATTAAAACTTTTAGATCCTGTAATCTTAGTTTTATCTGTTAAAAGATCTGATATCTTATATATATTAGAATCTTGCTCAACTCTCGAAATACCCTCAAGATGCAATTTTTGAAAAGTTTCTTTTATAGTATCCTTTTTTAATTTTGGATATGGAGCAAGAATTAAAGCTTTAGTATCTGGTTCAAAAGACATTAAATAATTTACAATATCTGTTACCGAATGTTGTTGAACGATCTTATTTGAAATAGGTGAGTATGTTTTACCTATTCGAGCGAACAAAAGTTTAAGATAGTCGTATACCTCTGTAGATGTTCCAACAGTTGATCTAGGATTTCTAGTATTAACTTTTTGTTCTATTGCAATTGCAGGGGGAATACCGTGGATGAATTCAACATCAGGTTTATTAATTTTCCCTAAAAACTGTCTTGCATATGACGATAAACTCTCTACGTACCTTCTTTGCCCTTCGGCATAGATTGTATCGAATGCTAATGAAGATTTGCCAGAGCCTGAAACGCCAGTAATAACAATGAATTTATCACGCTCAATATTTATACTTACATTTTTTAGGTTATGAACTTTAGCTTCTTTTATTTGAATAAATTGATTATTATTTGGCATAATAATTGAGAAATATTGTCTTAAAGAATGTTAACAAAACTTAAATATTTTTGATATATCTAATTTTTTTTATTTAATTGCACTAAATTAACTTAATTAATTACTAACCCAAAACTCGGAGGATTGTTTATCGAATAAAGTTCTACCTTTTTATAAAAACATAAAAAAGGAGGTTGTTTTGACAAAAACAAAGCTAACTGATCATGAACTGGTAAAACAGTTTATTGATGGTAAACAATCAAGTTTCGAATTTCTAGTCAATCGGCACAAAGACAAAGTTTATACTTATATCTTTTTAATGGTTAAAAATGACCATTTAGCTAATGACATTTTTCAAGAGACTTTTATTAAAGTAGTAAAATCACTTAATGTTGGTAAATATCAGGAAAATGGTAAGTTTATCTCATGGGTTATCAGAATTGCTCATAATTTGATAATTGATCATTTTAGGAAAGAGAAGCAAATGAAAACTTGCTCGAATGATGAATATGAAACTGATATTTTTAATTCTTCAAGATTTTCTGATAGCACAGTGGAGGAAGATATAATTAAGGATCAAATTAATTCGGATGTTCGAAAATTAGTTGATCATTTACCAGACGAACAACGAGAAGTTATTTTACTTCGACATTTTGTTGGTTTAAGTTTTAAAGAAATAGCCGAACAAACTAATGTTAGTATAAATACTGCATTGGGACGAATGAGATATGCACTTATTAATTTGAGGAAATTAATTGAAGAGAGAAATCTAAGTTTAACGGTAGCATAATTTTTTTCATAAAAATGTAATATTAGATAATAATTGAAATCAATTTGGCGTTATAAAAGAAATTAAAAACGCCTATGGTTAAAAATTCTACTCTAATTTACATTTTTAGTAATTTTGAAGAAAGTAATATAATTACCGAGAAATCAGTAAATTATATGAATGATGACTTTGCAGATATTCGAAGTTATCTGGATAAAAATTTATTAAAAGCACCTGATCGAATTGTTAATAATATTTTGAAATATTCAAAAAAACATTCGTAAGGTATGATCTAAAAGTAAGTAAAAAGAGATAACAATTTTGTTATCTCTTTTTTTTGCCAAAAAACTTGACTTGCTTTTAAAAAATTAGTATTATTGTGATATCAAAATGATATCAGAAGTATTAATTAAAAATTCAAGATTATGAAAAATGAGAAAGTCTTTTCGCCAGCACCAGGTTTCTTGATGCTATTTTTGGAAATAATTATTGTTGGAGCAGGTATATTAGGTATGATATTTTTGCGTAACCCATTATTTGTAGCTCTTATTATAATTGGTAGTTTTATGTTGATAGGACTGGTAATTGTAAATCCAAATGAATCTGTGGTATTGGTTTTTTTTGGAGCGTATAAAGGATCAATTAAGGAAAACGGATTTTTCTGGATAAATCCTTTTTATACCCGAAAAAAAATATCATTAAGAGCCCGAAACTTTGATAGTGAGCCTAGTAAAGTGAACGATAAAGTTGGTAATCCTATAAAAATTGGTGTTGTATTAGTATGGAAAGTTGAAAATACTTACAAAGCTGCTTTTGAAGTAAACGAATATGAGCATTTTGTTGTAGTTCAAAGTGAAGCTGCATTGCGTAAATTAGCAGGTAAATATCCTTATGATAATTTTGAAGATGAGGAAGCTGAAATAACATTAAGGTCTGGTGTTGAGGAAGTAAATCATGAGTTAGAAAAAGAGATCGTAGAGCGTTTGGAAATTGCAGGTATTCATGTAATAGAAGCAAGAATTAATTATATTGCTTATGCTGAAGAAATAGCAAGTGCCATGTTACGAAGACAACAAGCTACTGCGGTAGTAGCAGCTCGTCATAAAATAGTTGAAGGAGCCGTAAGTATGGTCGAAATTGCATTGCAACAATTATCTGGCAAAGAAATAATTGAGATGGATCATGAAAGTAAAGCTGCAATGGTTAGTAATTTAATGGTTGTTCTTTGTTCTGATGAATCTGCTCGACCAGTTGTTAATACAGGAACTTTAAATCATTAGAAATGTCTAAAAAGAAATCTTTTGTACTTAGACTTAATGAAGATAAAATGAAAGCGCTTGAAAAGTGGGCTGCTGATGAATTTCGTAGCACCAATGGACAAATAGAATGGATTATTACTAAGGCTTTGAAAGATTCGAAAAGATTGAAGAAAATAGACTCAACAAATACTGACGAAGATTAATATATCTAAATTATGGAAAATGAAAAGTCATCAGTTGATATTTTAAAAGATCTTGCTAAGCGAAAAGACTGGGAATTTACTGTAGAGGAGAAAACCTTAAATGCTAGATACGGTCATAAATCCAGAAATGTACTTATTAAGAATCATGATATTAAGAATTCATATTTTGTTTCTGTTCAAACTATTGGTTTCGATAAGAATAGAATTTATAGTGGTGTTTTCTTTCCTGTTTCAGGATTTGATAATTACAAATTATTAATGAGGAAAAGAGATTCGCTTGATAAGTTTAGCTTTCGTAAAAATCGACTTAGGTTTAAAATTGGGAATAGCAGTTTTGATTCAAAAGTAAATATTGAAACAAATAATGATATTGAAACCCATAAGTTATTGAGTAATTCAAAAATTCAATTTGAGATTATTGAGTATCTGAATTCAGGAGATCTTTTAACAATTGGGTTTAACGATATCAAACCCGATTTTAATTCGAATCTCAAGAATAAAACATATTTATCTGTAGTCAAATCCTTGGATTGGATGCTTGATAAAGAATTAATTGATTCTACATATAAAATTGGAGAATTATTAAGAAGTAAGTTTAACTAAAATAATAAAAGATTTATGTATAAAAACTATAAATATACCTGTCCAAAATGTAGTAACCGACAATATGAAGTTGGAGAAATTAGAACTACAGGAAGTTTTATGATGAAATTATTTAATATTCAGAACGTAAAATTTACAACTGTAACTTGTTCAAAATGTCAGTATACAGAGTTGTATAAGACTTCGAGTAATAAATTTGGCAATGTTATTGATTTCTTTACCAATTAGAAAGTAATGAGTAAAGAGGGTGCCTAAGAAGTTCCTTTTGTTAACAATTACACTTCGACAAGCTCAGTGTGACATATTAATATATTAGCAGATTGTCATATTGAGCTTATCGAACTTTTCTCATGCAAAGCATAAATATGATCAACTTTTTTACTTCTTGGACACCCTCATTATTTTTTTATTTATTCAAAATGGTATAAGAAAGTTATTAGACCTTCATATGCAGGCTTTTTCTTATCTTCAATTTCCATTCTTACTTTTAACTGAACTTTCGATATTCCACGTAAATCGTTAATCGCGTGTAAAAACACACGAACTCTAACTTTGCTGCCTACTATAACTGCTTCGCCGAATTTGAATTTGTCGATTCCATAATTAATTATTGCTTTAACATTTCTAACTTCAGCAATATCGTCCCAAAAGTATTTTAGCAATGAAACGGTTAAGTATCCATGAGCGATAGTTGCCTTAAATGGAGATTCTGTTTTTGCTCTTTCTGGATCTGTATGAATCCACTGATGATCAATTGTTGCTTCTGCAAATTGATTTACTTGTTCTTGAGTAACTTCCATGTATTTAGAAACACCAACTTCTTTTCCTAAATAACTTTCGAATTCTTTATGATTTTCAATTATTACTGCCATCTGTTGTTTTATTATGATTATTCGTTTATGATATTTATAGTATGACAAGCTACAACTCCCGCAGTTTCTGTTCTTAATCTGCTTTCGCCTAAGCTAATTTCTTTATAATTGTTTTCTTTGGCTAGTGATATCTCTACTGGACTAAAATCACCTTCTGGTCCGATAAGGATTATTGTGTTTTGACCTTGTTTATAAGAGTTTTTAAGTAAAAGTTTTTGATTTTCTTCACAATGTGCTATATACTTTTCTCCTTCAATATTTTGCTTAATGAAGTTAGTATAAGATGTTAAATCATTTAATTTAGGTTTATAAGCTTTTATTGATTGTTTTACAGCTGAAACTATTATTTTCTCAAGTCTTTCGTTTTTAATAGCTTTTCGTTCAGAATGTTCACATAAAATAGGAGTAATCTCATCAATACCAATTTCTGTTGCTTTTTCAAGAAACCATTCAAATCGATCGATATTTTTAGTTGGAGCAATTGCAATATGTAAATAATGATTTCTCTTACCGAATTCTTTTTTTGTTTCAATTATTTCAACAGTGCATCTTTTAGGATTTGGATCAGTTATTTTAGCTTTATAAAAACCACCATTCCCATCTATTAATTCAATTATGTCATCTGCGCTTAACCTTAATACCCGAACACAGTGTTTTGATTCAATTTCATTAAGTGTATAAATATTACTACTTAAATCAGGTGTGTAAAATAAATGCATATATCTTTGTAATAATTTTAGCAAAAATAAGGATACTAAATAAAAATTAATGAAAAAGATTGGATTATTATCGGATACACATGGTTATATAGACGAAAAGATTATGAATTTTTTTCAGGATCGTGATGAAATATGGCATGCCGGTGATATAGGAAATATTGAAATTGCCCATGGAATTTCAAAGATTAAACCACTTAAAGCCGTTTATGGTAATATTGATGGACAAGATGTTCGAATAGTTTATCCGCAGATTCAATCTTTTAAATGTGAAGAAGTTCAAGTATTAATGACTCATATTGGTGGATATCCTGGGAAGTATGAGAAATCTATGAAAGAAGCCATTTCAAGGTTAAAGCCGAATTTATTTATCTCGGGCCATTCTCATATTCTTAAAGTTATTTACGATGATAAAAATGATTTACTGCATATAAATCCAGGGGCATCGGGTAAATCTGGAATGCATAGATTACAAACAGCAGTTAGATTTGAGATTGATGGAACAGAAATTAAAAATCTAGAAGTTTTTGAGAAACAAAGAGGTTAAGGATTTCTTGCAATTAACCTAATAACATCAGCTTTTCCTTGATGTAATGGACCTTCATCAAGCACTGTGTCTGTTTTTTCAATAAAGTCTATTTTGTATTCAGAAAAATCATTTTTAAGGTCATCCAAGCTATATAATAATTTAAGATCTTTTGGACCACCAGATTTATTTTCAATTTGAGATTTAGAAAAGCATTCTAATATAACCTGACCTTCTGGTTTTAAAAATTTATGTAAATTCTTATGAAATTTGACTCTTGTTTCTTTAGGTAAATGAAGAAAGATAATTGAAATAACATCAAATTTTTCCATGGAATTATATGATTCAACATCTGAGATTTCATATTTAATATTCACATTATTTGATTCAGCTAATTTTAAGGCTTTTTCTTTACCTGAACTACTGTAATCGAATGCAGTTACTTCCCAACCTAGTTTTGCAGCATAAATGGAGTTTCTACCTTCACCATCACCAGGAAGTAAAATTTTACCAATATTTAATTTCTTAAGATTTGTGCTTAAAAAATTGTTAGGGGATAATCCATATATGTATTCATCAGAATTATAACGTTTATCCCAAACTTCTTTCATTATTAAATATTTTTGTTTTCTTCAGTAGAAACTTCGTTTTCCTTTAATTGTTCATTTTCAGGTAAAGGATTTTCAGTTTCTTCTTCAATATTTTCTTTTTCTAATTGCTTTTGTTGTTCAAGTTCTTGCTGTTCTAATTCGAGTCTTTCTTGTTCTAGCAGTTTTAATTCTTCTTCTTTTGCAATTTGAGCTTCCTCAAACAATCGAATATTTCTTAAGAATTGCTGCATGTTTTGTTCTGTTGCAACAATATAACGATATGGTGTAGTGCCACGTGGTGTTTTAAGTTTACGCTGTTTGTTTTTTAAGCCTTTAATAACATTCATGAAATCTACATTGTTCGATAGTGTTTGCATAACACCACGAGAATAGGTAAAGTAATAATAGTTATTATTTGGCAGTTTAAAATAGAATTTCAATAAATCACCGCTTCTTCTTTTTAGGATTTGCAAGTGTCCTTCTACATATTTATTTACGGGTTTATTATTAATTGTTGCAATACCAATTTTACCATAATTCATGTACGATCCAGATTCGGTAAACCATTTCAGTTTAACATTGCCTAATACTAATGTGTGTTGAGCTGATTGTGGTAAAACGGCATCGTTACCGTAAAGCATTATTTGATTATTATACTCATTGTAATTAATTGGACCAACTAACTCGTTCATATTCTTTTTAAAGAAACCGTTACTTATACTCATGGCATCCATACCACGAATTGATTGAATATCCTTTGCTAATGTGTCAAGAGCGTTAGCAGAGAAAAAGAAATCTAAAGGTAAAATCAATTCAAGTTTAATTTCATTTTTATCTAATAGATGATTAACTGAACCTGAAGGAGACAATTTAACCTGTCCGAGTTCAATTCCAAGGTTTACTTTACCTTCTGCATGTTGCAGGCACATATCCCTTTGTAAGCTAACAAGGCTTCCAATAGTATCTTTATCATCAAGTTTAGATTTCTCGGCAACTATATATTTATTAGCATTCTTATTAAAATATAAATAACCTAAGGCTCTAACAAGTGCTTCGTCGTTTGGATCTCTTCTTTGATCAAGGAATCGAGTGTATATATGTGATGAATCTTTTGTTATAAATGATGCTGCAAATAATCCTCTGCCATTTACGCTTTTTGTAACATCACTTATAGGGATATAGATGCTATCTGGATTAATCTCAGATTTAAAAGATGCAAAATAAGTTCCTTTTCTTGGGCAATCGTATTCTAATTTTACACCACCATTAAAGGTTAAATATTTGCGACTACCATTTAACTGAATATTTCCTTGATAATGATAAACTGGACTTAAAGTAAAATTATCCGTACGAGGAATTTTAGATTTTGCAATTGTTTCAATCGTTGAGTCTACAAAAATATTTGTAAAATGAACCACTTGAACATTTTTGTTTTCATCAATATAATCGTAATCACCAGTTCCTAAATAATTGTATCTACCTTTAATATTTACTTTAGCATTATATATTTTATGATATCTATGTTCAGAATCTGCAATAATTTCAGCATTTTTTAAAGTTTTGATCTCAGCAAGATTCCCTATAGTAACATCTTTTTCTTCAGGAAAAACAAGTGCATCTGCAACTTTTATGTATTCAACTTCGGTAGCATTAATTGTACTGTCTTTAAGTCTGTAAATAGCATTTGTTGATGCAAATCGTAAAGAATCTTGACTTCTATGTATAGACATATACAATGCACCTGGTAAATCGTCATCTTTTAATTTTGCAAGATTTTTTACTTCTTCAGATGCTGTTGTGTCAATTTGTGGACTCGATTCAATTGCAATTTCATCTTTAGCAATATCCCAATTAAATTTATCTAAATAACTTAAATATAGATTTTTTGGGAACCTGGCAATAGTAAATTGATCGTTAGATGTAAAATCTCCTGTTTGACTAGTAAAATCAATCTCTCCCTTTAAATTTTCTGTAATAAAATTAAAATCTTTTTTATCAATAGATTTTAAATTAAAACTTGTAGTGTCGGAGTTAAAAGAGTTTGACGAGATGTTAAATAACTTTGAACGTAATTCAGCTTTATCTAAACTAAAAGTTCCTTCTCCAGAAAGTCCGATAGGTTGTATAATAAGAGAACCTGAGAGTTTAGAGTTGTTGCCAAATAATTCAAATGGTTCCTTCGTTTGTTCAGCATACATAATATCATCGTAAGGATACCATTCTATATTAATATTAGTAGAACTTAAATTTGGAAATTCAATACCCGAAGTTCTTTGTTTCATAGTAAAGCTATTAGCATGAATCTTAGTTGAATCAGGAAAAAATAGCACATCGTCGGTTTCGGCTTTTGATGTTAAATACTCTAGTGTTCCTGTTCCTCTTAAACCCTTGTTGCTTAAATCTATTTCGTTATAATAAGTTCCTTTACCTTCATATAGAGGAAAACCTTCAGGGGGAGTTTCTCTTACAAATCCTAAAGAGTTATCTGGGCGTTTGTATATTTCATTTTCAAATGGTGGAAAAATATTTGATGAAGTAAAGTGACCGTTGAATCTTAATCCCTCAGCTGAGAAATTATCTAAACTGTCAATAACAAATGGATCAACTTCAAAATAGAAGCTGTCTCGTTCATATACCCCATTGTATATACTTGGTTTATCGTAATATACAAAGGAATTGTCGTAACTCTTGAAAATAGGATAATCAGGAAAATCTTGTAATCCAGATTTATTAAATGGTTTATCAATTAGTAAATCTCCATTAATGATTTCAATTTTATTTTGAATCAGATCTAAAATAGGATTGTTGTACATATCGTATTCATCAGTCTGAACTTTTATTTCTAATGAGTTAATATTTGAAAGGCTAATTTTAAATGTATCATAATCGAAATAAAATTCATCTCCATAAAATGTAAAAAGTCCGGCATTTACAATTCCTGCAAAGCTAAAGTCTCTATCTTTTTTCATTACAATTTTTTGATGCTTTGGGTAAATTGCAACATTTTGAGAATCAGATAAGAAAATTTCAGGTACACCATAAATATCCAGATCGTAAGTCTTTAGGTCAAGAACTCCGTTGTGAACTAAATCTTCGGTAACTGATCTAAAATTAATCACATCGTAGTCGATTTTCCCAAATCGTGCATCTATAAAGTCGTAAAGTTTCTTTTTAATAATTGCAATGTCCTTGTCGGTATCATAAAATATAAAACCATCGACACTTAAGAACATAAGCATTTGCTTTATTTGATAATCATCGTAATTAAGAAAACGAGCAAAATCTTCACCATAAAACTGGGTTGATTGGATTTTGTTTGCATAATTTTTAATTGCAATTAGCGGATGAAAATCATCACGCATCATTACTCTTTCAAATTCAATAAGGTTGTAAAAGTTTGATGATGTAAATATTCCGTTACCTATTGCTGCACCTCTACGTTTGGTTAAATAGATTTTAGTATCGTCTGTTTTCCAAAGAAGACGATCGAAGTTCATAGTTATATTATGATAAGAATCAAAATATGGACTTTTTGATACAATCCGATCAGAAGGAGTTAATGAAACTTCTTTGGTGTTTGTTGTATAATCGAAAGAAATACCAGGATGATAAATGGAATCTTCTTCCATGTAAAGAGTTATTTGCGCATTATTAGATACAATTCGACCATTCATAAACATAAATGTTTTGGCCATTGCATTTAAAATTGTGGTATCGTTTCTTTGAATATAAAGGTATGCTTCGTTATCTCTATCTCCAGAGCCTAATAAATTTGATCCTTTCATAGAAAAACCACCATCATAATTTATATCCTCGTACATATCTTCAATAAAGAATCTTTTTTGATAAGAGTAAAACTCTGGATATATTGATTTACTCGGAGACATGATATGAACTACCTGATCGGAGAGTTTTCCTAAAACAGGTTCGTCAAAATACAGTTTATTAACAAATAAAACTGAGTCAGCTGTATAACCTGATTTTTTTAAGTTGATCTCATAGTTGTTAAATAAAGCTTGCACATCATCAGGGGAATAATCGGCTCGTTCCCAAGTTACATATCCTTTTTGACCTTTCCATTGGCTAGTTAACGGGAGAAATTCTCCACTTGTTTCGAATATATCTATAGAATCTGATTTAATCTTACATGTTAAATTGGTTTTTTCAAATATGAATTTTAATGATTCATCAATAATTATCTCAAAATCAGAAGAACTGCTTATCCAGGTTGTTGAGTACGTGCTGTAAATTATATTTTCAAGAATAAGTGATTTTGTATTTTTAAAATATTCAGTGACAGCTCTAAGGGGATATTTCTCTGTCTCAAAAATAAAATAGATCCCTTTTTCCCAGTTATCGTAATGTTTCATAGCTTCTTCTGTTCTATGAAATGTCATCACCATATCGTAATATTTTGTAAAATGAGGATCTCTTCTTGCTTTATTTGAAATCATTAAGTTACAAACTCCAATAAATCGATTCATTATATCTTCTGAGAAATAACCTTCTTCCCATTTTTCTTTAAAAGAATCTAAGCTATCTTCTTCTTGTTCAGAAATATTTCTATCGACAAATTCATCGAATTGGTCAATGAAAATTGCAGTGTCTTGAGAAAATTCCTTAATATCTTGCGCATATCCTGTTGTAAGGATTATGCAAAAGAAAAATAGACTTAAACCTTTTAAAATGAATCTTTTCATTGTAATAATTTTATAAATTACTTTTTAGTAAACATGGCAGATATCCAGCTATTCTTTTCTATAAAGCTAATATATTCGAGATTGTTTTCAGAAGTTTCTGTCTTTATTAAGGGTAAATCGGTGTCGTACAAACCACTCAATAATAGAGTTCCTCCCTTTTTTAGAACCTTTGAATAATGTTTGATATCATCCATTAAGATATTTCTGTTAATGTTTGCAATAACTGTATCAAATTGCTGATCAGTTAATAAACTAGCATCACCTTGAAAAACCTTAATATCATTACAGTTGTTCCGTTCAATATTTTCAACTGTATTGTTATAAGCCCATTCGTCAATATCAATGGCGGTAACATCATTTGCACCTTTCATTTTAGCGAGAATTGCAAGAACACCCGTTCCACAACCCATGTCTAAAACTGCTTTGTTCTTGAAGTCAAGTTCAAGCATTGTTTTTAACATTAAGAAAGTCGTTTCGTGGTGTCCGGTACCAAAAGACATTTTTGGTTCTATAATTATTTCGTATTCACATTTTGGTGTATCAGTATGAAAAGGAGCTCTAATTACGCATTTATCTTCAACGGTAATTGGATCGAAGTTACTTTCCCAAACAGCATTCCAGTTTTGTGTTTTAATAACTTCCCATTCGTAATCTATTTTAACGTTAGGAATGTCATTTACTTGTAGCTTATTAACTTTATCTATATCAAAAAATTTCTCAAGTATATATGCTTGCAAACCTTCATCTGTTTCGTCGTAACTTTCGTAACCTATTTCGTTTAATTCAGCAATTAAAATATCAGAGATTCCTTGAGTATCTTCTGAAGTTATTTTACATCTTAATTCTATATAGTCCATTGTAGCGTTTTATTAAAAAGATTGTGCTATTGCAATAAAATCATCAGCATTTAAGGATGCTCCACCAATTAATCCACCATCTACATCTGGTTTAGCAAAAATCTCTTTTGCATTGGAAGGTTTGCAGCTACCACCGTACAAGATGGATAAATCGTTTGCTAATTCCGATCCGTATGAGTTTTTAATTGTTTCCCGTATAAATTCATGAATTTCTTGAGCTTGTTCAGGGCTAGCAGTTTTTCCTGTTCCTATGGCCCAAACAGGTTCATAGGCAATAATTACATTTTTAAATTCATCAGGACTTATATTTTCAAACATTCCTTTTAATTGTGTAGCTACAACAGTGAAATGTTCTTCACTCTCACGCTCTTGTAGAACTTCTCCACAACAAACAATAGGTTTTAAGTTATTTGCAATGCAAAGCTTAATTTTCTGATTAATTGATTCATCGGTTTCTCCATAATATGCTCTACGTTCTGAGTGTCCAATTATTATATGGTTTGTTCCAACAGAACCAAGCATTGAAGCGGAAATTTCACCTGTAAATGCACCACTTTCTTTATTAGAACAATTTTGCGCAGCTAATCCAATATTTGAACCTGAAAGTAGCGACGAAGCTTCACTCAAGAAAATAAAAGGTGGAGAAACTATTAAATCAGCATTCTCCACATTTTTACTTTTCTCTAATATGTTTTTAATTAATTCTATGCCTTCTGGAAAATTTTTATTCATTTTCCAGTTTCCTGCGACAATATTTTTTCTCATTTGAATTGATTTTTTTAATGTTCAATGAATGTATTACCAAAAATAAGAAATTATAAGCTCTTAGAGTTTATAATTAATAAAAATTATTCAAGCTTAATTCGTGGATCAAGAACTGCATACATAATATCCACGAATGTATTAATTACAATAAACATTACAGATATGGTTAAAACGCAACCAACTATAACAGGCAAATCATATTTGTTTAAGGAGTCAACAATAACATAACCTAAACCTTTCCATCCAAAAATATATTCGATGAAGACGACACCTGCCATTAATGATGCAAACCAACCAGAAATAGCTGTAATTACCGGATTAAGAGAGTTTTTTAATGCATGTTTCCAAATAATTTGTTTAAACGATAATCCTTTTGCTTTGGCCGTTCTAATGTAATCTTGCGAAAGAACATCAAGCATTGAATTACGTGCTAGCTGAATAACTATTGCTAATGGTCTTATCCCTAAAGTTATTGCAGGTAGAATAAGGTTTTTTAATTTTAAGTGAATCCCTTCTCCTAAATCGTCTATTTCATAAATATTACCAGTGAGATTTAATCCAGTTATATCTCCTAAAACAAATGCAAAAATCCATCCGATAAGAATAGCTGCAAAGAAGGATGGGAGAGACATTCCAAATGCTGAAAATAAAAGAGATGCTCGATCGAAAAAACTATCTTTTTTTATAGCAGCAATTATTCCTAAAAAGATTCCAAGTAAACTTGCAAAGATTATTGACGAGAATGCCAGAATAAATGTATTAGGTAATGTTTCACCTATAATTTCAGATACTAATTTTTTACTTTGATAGGATCTTCTTAAGTAAGATTTTTTTATCACCAAAACAGAACGTTTAGATACTTTAAAAAGTCTTGTGTAATTGTATTTTTCAGTATCTAAATAGAAGTAACTATCCTTATTAATTTCATTATGAATAGAAATTGGCGATAAATCATTTACATATTTAATGTATTGCATACCTTTTGATTTATCTAAGCCAAGTTCTTTCCGAATAGATTCAACAGTAGAAATATCGGATCGTTGTCCTAACATCATTTTTGCAGGATCGCCGGGTAGAACATTAAATAGAAAAAACACTAAGCTTACAACTCCCCATAAAATGAGCAGAGCATAAAGTATACGTTTGAGTAAAAAATGTATCACTAAAATAAAATTTTAGTCTAAATATGCTAAAGCTTCGTCGGTATTGTTATCTTTTTGATATTTAGGATTATCTAAGAAATTTTCAGAAATATCTTCAATGTCTGGTGTGTTTCGATGATGCCATTTTCCTAATATTCTTCCTTTTTTTAATAATACGATTCCTGGATTTGAGCGCACAATAGTTTTCAAGGTTATTTCGTCTGTATTGAAAAAAGTAAATGGGGCATTTGTCTTTTCTATAAATTCGTTGATTTCTGACTCTACTGATGAAGTCATACAAATGAAATTACATTTGCCTGATTCTTTTGCGAAATTGGCAAGCTTATTAATTTCATCCATGTTCTTTGTACACGTTTTCTTAAGATCGTAAGCAATAAACAAGAAAGTAAATTTATCATCCATAAGTACAATTTCTGTAATATCATTTCCAGCCAATGTTTCTATTGTGAAATCATGAATAGGAGGAATATACCCCTCGGAAATTAAATTGTTTTCTGTTGAAACCCATTCCCAGGTCGAATCTGGAAAATTTTCCATTGAAAACTCTTTTTGAACACCTTCTTTTTCATAAATAAGTATCGTTTCATATTCAGCTCTTGGAGCATTCTCAGGCATAATCATCTTTTCAGGAATAAATGTTCCTACATTGTAAGGTCTAAAATCAATTATAGGAAGATTATTATAACAGTATAGCGAAAGAATTATGCTGAAAAGTGTTGGTATAGAAATAATAGACCATTGTTTTTTAATTGTCCAATTAACTTCGAACTCTTCTTTATTTATAAATAGAATAACAACAAAAATCATTAAAAAAATATTCTTTCCAAATGTTTGCCAATTGGTCATTATAATAGCATCACCGAAACAACCACAATCCGTAACAGGATTAAAAATTGCCAATATGAAGGTTAGTATAGTAAAAAATCCCATGAATAAAGTTAGCAGCCAAACAGTTATTTTCTTTTTTGTTCCGAAAAGTAACGAGAATCCAATTACTAATTCGAGAGTGCTAAGAATTATTGCTAAAGGAAGTGCCATAAAAGTTAAAAAGTCCATTCCAAAAGCTTCGAAATAATCGACGAATTTATAAGTTGATCCTAGTGGATCAATCGCTTTAACAAATCCTGAAAAAACAAAAACGATTCCAATTAAAATTCTGCTAATATTATTTAATAATTTCATCTTGATATTTATTTAATGATACTTTCTGATTTTAATAATTTAATGATCTTGGCAAATATTTCTTCAGATTTCGACATTTCTCCATCGTTATTTGCACAATTTATAATTTTTAGATTTTTATCTTTTTCTACTTCTCGTAGATAAACATTTCTTACTTTATCTTGAAAATTAATGTCTTGCTCATGAATATCTTCCTTACCATTTAAATAGTCACGATCATCACCTTTCCTTTGTTTAGTTAGGTTGTTGCGAGTAAATTCAAATGGAACATTTAGAAATATGCTTAACGCGGGTTTAGGGATTTTAAAGTAATTGTATTCCAAATCTAATATCCAGTCTGTTAAAGTTTCAATTTCCTTATCATCATTTAATTTGGCGCATTGGAAAGCGATATTAGAATAAACATATCGATCAACAATTACTAATTTATCTTCAGATAACCAATTGTTTATCATTTCTTTGGCATCATTTCTGTCTCCTGCGTAAATCAATGCAATCAAATATGGATTAACAGTATTAATATCACCTAATTCACCACGAAGAAATCGTGAAACTAAATCACCATATATGGGTGAATCAGTACGTGGAAAATGCAAATACTCATAATTAACTTTATTTTCTTCCAGGTACGATCTTAACTTTTTTAATTGTGTCGATTTTCCCGATCCATCTAATCCTTCAATAACAATAAACTTCATTGGTAACAGTAGATTTTGTATATGTATATAATATTTTATTCCTTTAACGATAGAACTTTGCTGAGTTCAATTTATTACATTTGTATTTATAATAAACACATTCTAAAATGCAGCCTAAAGATACATTTTTTTCAAGAAAACTGACTATCAATTGTAGGGGAGAATTAATCGATTTAAGTTTTCCAAAGGTAATGGGAATCGTAAATATTACTCCTGATTCATTTTATGATGGTGGTAAGTATACAACAGAAGAAAATATGATTTCACGGATTGATAAAATGATTTCTGAAGGTTGTGATATTTATGACATTGGTGCATATTCTTCGAGACCAGGAGCACAGAACGTTTCTGAGGATGAAGAGTTGAGTAGATTGACATCGGCATTAAAGGTAATCAGAAAGAAGTTTCCGGAAATAATTATTTCTGTTGATACATTTCGATCTCAAATAGCTAAAAAAGTAGTTCAGGATTTTGAAGTAGATATTATAAATGATATTTCTGCAGGCGAAATGGATTCAAAAATGTTTGAAACAATCGCAGATCTTAATGTTCCTTATATTATGATGCACATGCAAGGAACTCCTGAAAATATGCAGGAAAATCCAGAATATGAAAATATTGTTAAAGATATTATGATGTATTTTTCTAAGAAACTTTATGAGTTAAAACTTCTTGGAGTAAATGATGTTATTATAGATCCTGGTTTTGGTTTTGGAAAAACATTAGATCATAATTATCAGTTATTGAAGCATTTAGATGATTTTAAAATATTTGAACTTCCACTTTTAGTGGGGCTTTCAAGAAAGTCGATGATTTGCAAAGTTTTAGAAGTTGATCCGCACGATGCATTAAATGGAACCAGCGTGGTTAATACATTAGCATTGATGGGTGGAGCAAACATTTTAAGAGTTCATGATGTTAAATCAGCAGTTGAAACTTTAAAATTGCATGCTAAGTTTAATCAAGCAAAAGTTGATAATTGGCATGATTGAGATTAATTTTATTACATTTGTTAAAATACTATAGATTTATAAATGATTACAGCTTTTATCTCCATAAGATTTTTAGATATTCTCGATATACTTTTAGTAGCTTTTTTGCTATATCAAATATATAACTTGATTCGCGGAACTACTGCTATTAATATATTTATTGGAATTTTCTCACTTTATTTATTGTGGCTTTTGGTAAAAGCTCTTAACATGAGTTTGTTGAGTAGTATTTTAGGTCAGGTGATTGGTGTTGGAGTAATAGCATTACTCATAGTATTTCAGCAAGAAATACGTCGATTTTTATTAATCATAAGTACAAGATATATACGTAGTAGAAAGTTTTCTTTCGATAAGATTTTTTCTTTTGCTGAAAAGAAAGAAGAGAAAGTTAATATTGATGCTATTGTTAATGCATGTTCTAATATGTCCGCTTTTAAAACAGGAGCGTTAATTGCAATTTCTAAACAATCAGATTTGTTAAGTTTTATAAGAACTGGAGATATATTAAATGCTGATACTTCGAGTCGTTTATTAGAAAGTGTTTTTTTTAAAAATAGTCCTTTACATGATGGGGCTGTTATAATTAAAGAGGATAGAATTGCAGCGGCTAGATGTGTTTTACCTACTTCAGAAAATGTTGATTTACCACCTCAATTTGGAATGAGACATAGAGCGGCTCTTGGGATTACAGAGAAAACAGATGCTCTTGTTGTACTTGTTTCTGAGGAAACTGGAGCTATTTCTTTTGCAAAAGAAGAAAGCATCGAAACCAATATTGGACCAAATCGGTTACGTCAGATTCTTGAAAAAGAACTTTCGATAGATTAATAAACTAATATTGAACAGTATGAATATAAGAGAAATCCTGAATTTTTCGTTAATTGAAACTGCGAATTTTCATATTACTGTTTTCAATTTGTTAATGGTTGTATTTATCTTTTTTATTACTGAAGTTCTTATTTGGATTTTACATCGAGTATTTAGAAAAAAGATATATCCAAAACCAAATATCGATATCGGTAAAAGTCATACAATATATCGATTGTTAAAATATTTTCTGTGGATTACAGCGATCTTATTAATCTTACAAACGGTAGGTGTTAAGTTAACTTTTCTTTTAGCTGGTTCAGCGGCATTATTGGTTGGATTAGGATTAGGTGTGCAAGAGATTTTTAAAGACATAGTTTCAGGATTAATTTTGCTTTTCGAAAGAAATATGAAGATTAATGATGTTGTTGAGGTTGATGAAGAAATTGGAAAAGTTAAAGAAATAGGATTTAGAACAACTAAAATTGAAACCAGAGATAATATTATTCATATAATACCAAACTCAAAGTTTATTACACGTGATGTTGTTAATTGGAGTCATATAGAGAAGTTAACGAGATTTTCCGTTGATGTAGGAGTTGCTTATGGTTCTGATGTTCGCTTAGTTGAGAAAGTGTTACACGATTGTGCAATTAATCATAAAAGTGTATCTAAAAAACCAAATCCATTTGTTCGATTTAATGATTTTGGTGAATCCTCTTTATATTTTCAAGTATTCTTTTGGACAGATGAAGCATTTTTTGTAGAAAATATTAAAAGTGATTTAAGATTCGAAATTGATAAACAATTCAGAAGTAATAGTATACAAATTCCTTTCCCCCAAAGAGATATACACCTTTATAAACAATAACGACTGGTAATTGTATACATAACGGTGTGTTTTTGTAATTTTACAAAACAAGAATTTATTAATTTTTATTAAGATGAGTAGGAAAGAACAAATTGAAAAAGTGTTTCCTTCTATGGAAGAAATACCCCAAGAGTTTAGATTGAAAGAAGAAATTATTCAAAATAGATATTTGGTTAATGGAGAAATTAGAAAATGGCAGGGTAAAATGCTTGATGTTTTTTCTCCTATTTGTATAACAAATGATTCTAAAGTAGAACCAAAGTTAATTGGTAAGTATCCATTAATGACTTCTAAAGAAGCAATGGAGGTTCTGGATTCTGCAGTAAATGCATATGATCGTGGAGCAGGAGAATGGCCTATGATGTCGGTTGAACAACGCATCGAATATATGTACAAGTTTATTTCAGAGATGAAAAAAATGCGTAACGAAGTAGTTACCATGTTAATGTGGGAAATAGGGAAATCATTACAAGATTCAGAAAAAGAGTTCGATAGAACCGTTAAGTATATCATCGATACAATTGATGAATTAAAGAATCTTGATCGAGATTCATCTAAATTTAAAATTGAAGAAGGAATTATTGCTCAAATTCGTAGATCATCATTAGGTGTTGCTTTATGTATGGGGCCGTATAATTATCCATTAAATGAAACTTTTGCTACTCTTATTCCAGCATTAATAATGGGAAATACAATAATATTTAAACCACCGAGATATGGTGTTTTATTACATAATCCTTTAATGGAAGCTTTTCAAAAGTGTTTCCCCAAAGGAGTTGTGAATACGGTTTATGGTCATGGTAAAGATATTATCACTCCTATCATGCAATCGGGTAAAATTGATGTGTTTGCATTTATTGGTACAAGTAAAGTAGCCGATGCAATTAAATCCTTACATCCACAACCACATAGATTAAGAACGATTCTGGGTCTCGAAGCTAAAAATCCCGCTATCATTCTTCCAGATGCCGATCTTGAGTTAACTGTTAATGAGAGTGTTCTTGGAGCATTATCCTACAATGGACAAAGATGTACAGCCTTGAAAATGATTTTTGTACACCAGAATATAGCAGAAAGTTTTTTGAAAAAATTTAATGAAAAGATTTCAAGTTTAAAAATAGGTATGCCATGGGAACCAAATGTTCAGGTAACTGCATTACCAGAAAAAGGGAAAACAGATTATTTGAATGATTTAGTTGAAGATGCTAAAAAGAATGGTGCTAATATTGTAAACGAGAATGGTGGAGAAATAAATGGTACATTCTTTTATCCTGCAGTTTTGTATCCTGTAAATTCAAAAATGAAGGTTTATCACGAAGAGCAATTCGGTCCAGTAATTCCGGTATTGTCTTATAAAGATATAGAAGAACCATTACAATATATTTTAGAATCAAAATATGGACAGCAAGTAAGTATCTTTGGAACAAATACTGAGAATATAGCAAAGTTAATTGATCCTTTGATTAATCAATTAAGCCGAGTAAATATTAATAGTCAATGTCAACGAGGACCTGATACTTTTCCATTTAATGGTAGAAAGGATTCAGCGCAAGGAACATTATCGGTGTTTGATGCTTTAAGGGTTTTCTCTATCAGAACGATTGTAGCAACAAAAGAAAATGATCAGAATAAAGAAATTGTTACAGAAATTGTAAAAGAACGAATGTCCAATTTTTTATCTACAGATTACATATTATAAAAAGAAAAGGCTGGAATCAATTTCCAGCCTTTTTTATTTATCTTCAGGTGTTTTATTTTTCTTTTTAATCTTAGGCAAATTGGCTTTCTTCTCTTCTTTACGTAGTAATCTTTCTATGTTTTTTTGATGTGTAAATAGCATCAGGATTGCCATAATTAAAGAGAATATTACTAAAGTTGGAGTTGTTTCTTTAAAGATTACAATTATTAATACAGGGAACGAAAATCCTGCAACCATTGAGCTTAACGATACATATCTTGTAATAACTAAAGTTACTACAAATATTCCAGCCATTATTAAAGTTGGATAAAGACTAATGGCGCAAATAACTCCGAATAAAGTAGCAACACCCTTACCACCTTTAAATCCAACATATATTGGGAAGATATGGCCTAGCATAGCTGCTATACCTAATAATAATTGAATGTTAATATAATCACCACTATGTGGAATATAATAATTTGTAAAATGAATCAAGTTTACTGCAACAAACCCCTTTACAACATCAACAATAAAAACTACGATTCCTGCTTTAACTCCTAAAACCCGAAAAGTATTTGTAGATCCTGCATTGCCGCTTCCAAAATCGCGAATGTCAATGTTATAGAAAGCTCTACTTATCCAAACCGATGTTGGAATAGAACCCAATAAGTAAGCTACGATAGTAATAATAATGTTTACTACAATATGCATAAATTAAATTTTTAAAGACAGGCAAAATAACAAATAATTTTCTAAGCATCAAAGTTTATGCTTGTTGTGTTAGTTTATGAACAGTAAGAAAACCTTCTTTACTTTTTAAAATAAAGAAGGTTAGAGTGAAATTAAATATTTGATTTTTTTAAATACGCATTTCTATTTAGAAATACTATAAATAGAAATTGAGTTTTGCATTATTTGACTGGGTTGCAATTATTTAACTATTAAATGTAGTTAGAGTTAAAATGTCAATTATAATATTACCTTTTCAGGCCAAGCAATAGATTTGGAATTACCCCATAATTTATTGATATAATTAATAGAGAAATAATCCTCAAAAGCGTGAATCCAGTATGTACCTTTATCTGATAGTCTAATTTGATCTTCTCCGTTTTTTAAGAAGCCCATTCGGTTCAGCATTTTCATCTGTTTTCCATATTTATCATCAAAGCTTGATTTAAACCTATTTTGAAAATCACTTTTTTTGAATTTGGTTTCGTATATCCTCCAATATAGCCATCCAGCCATTTGCATTTCTTCGGTAAGATCAATTGAGAGAGCAATTGGAGATTTTCCTTGATTAATTGCATTAATATATTCACTCACACTAAAGGTGTTAACATAAAAAATATCTTTCAAATAAGAACTGCCGCTAGCACCAAGACCCAAATATAATGGAACAGTAACAGAACAATATTTATCGACACCTTTTTTAGTAAATGCCCAAACAGATGAACGAGTATAGTTAGAGTCATAAAAAATATCTTCAAATATTTTCAGGAATTTTCTGCGTCGAAACATAGTACCAATGGCATTTCGTTTTTCATGAAACTCTTTTCCCAGCCGGGTATATGGAAATTTAAATAGGGGATAAGTGGCAGCTTGATGAATTCCCATATTTACAAGATCTTTACTTGCTTGTTCAATTTCTGATGGTGTTTGCCCCGGTAAATCAAAAATGTAATCAACATTGACACACTCAAAGTTTCTACTAACAGCTCTTTCTATACTTTTTTTAGCTTCCATAACGGTGTATGGTCTTTCAAGAATTTTTAGATGTTTATCCTGAAGTGCTTCAACTCCAACACTCAAGTATTTTACACCTATCTCTTCAAGAATATTAAGATTTTCTGAAGTTAAATGATTGGGATGGCTTTCCATATGAATATTGCAATTCATATTAAAATGCTTATAGATGTGATTAATAATTTCATCAATTCCTTTCTTAAGCATTGTTGTTGGAGTTCCTCCTCCAATATAGAAACTTGTAACGGATTTATTCGCTAATATAGATGCATAGCTTTCTATTTCTTTTTTTATAGCACTTACATAATTCCAAGCTTTACTTTCAGTATATATTTCCCTGTTATAAGGACAATATGGGCAAATTCGATCACAGAAAGGGATATGTAGATATAATCCCAGTTTATCAATATTAGAAAACTTCTCTGTTAGCATTCCAGATGAAGGAACATTATCACGAAAGACTATTTCATTTTGACCTGTGAAATATTTACTTATTTTCTTTCTAATAAAATCAGATCTCATATCAAAATATCTTTGATTAATTGTTTAATAATGAATCGTTACAAGTTGTATTCGCATATTCCAAAAATCTGTACATAAATTGCAAAGCTTCTTTTTTTACTCTGTTTAAATATAAATTTGTTAAAGATGATTTTGTTAGTTGACACTGCTGAAAATATTTTACTATTATTTCTTCATCTTCCATAGATATTTGATAATACCCTGAAGAGGATACCATTTTTGGCATAATTGCATGATTATTTTTACTTGAAATTAAAGTAAAACCCACTCTCTTGTTTTCTTTATCAAGTTTTCTATTCCATACAGATTTATTTTCAAAATAGATGAATTTCTGATAAGTATAACTGATTTGATTCCAATTATTCTTTTCGTTTATAAGAAGTACTTCTTTTGCATCTGGAGCAAGTGCGCTGATATGTTCATGTTGAAAACATATGTCAAGCAGACAGTTTGGATTTGCTTTTATTTTAAAGCTTCCTGAAAAAGAATAAGTCGAATCTGTTTGAGTAAAAGTATATTTAATATCAACTGGTTCTTTGGCAAAAGTTGTTAAGGCCATTAATAAATGAACAAGGATTAAAGTAATTAATATGGTATTCTTTCTAATTTTCATTGATAATGAATTTAGATTTAGAAATATTTCAAAGCATTTATTATTGCTCCCGGTTTTAATTTTAATGTTTGATCAATTTCTGCATAGCTTAAATAACCACACTCTGCACATAATTTTCCATCTTTATTTTCTCTGCAGCATTTGAAATATTTACCATGTTCATATACCCTGCATATATCTACATTTCTTTTCCAGTCGTTTCTAATTGCTGATTTTAAGCCGGGAATAGAGTTTAAAATTTTATACTGACTTTTTAATTTAATTAGCTTGTTAAGAATCTTGTTTTTTGTTTCTATATCAAGATGAAGATTATCATAACCGTAGTATGGTGTATGAAAATAGAAGAATGTACCTTTAATTTGAGGAATTTCATTTATATATTTACAAAAATCAGATATATCATCTTTATTTACAGTGTTTATTGTATAGTTTATGTATAATGAGTGATGATTCGATCTTTTAATATTTGATATAATTCGTTCGAAAGATTTTCCACGTATGTAATCATGAGTTTTTAATAATCCATCAACACTAACAAAAATTGTATCAGCATTTGATTCTAAAGTTTGCATTCCATTTGTATATATTACTACTGTATAATATCCTTTCTTTTTTGCATATATCACAATATCTTCCAATGTATATGAATTGTCGTGCCAAATGAATGGTTCTCCTCCTTCTAAATACAAACATCTACCACCATCAGAATAAAAAGAATCTATAACCTTAACAGCTTCCTTAAAGCTCATATGTGCATTCTCACGATTTACGATTGTACAATGACGACAATGAAGATTACATTTGTTATGTAAAACTAGTCCACAGATTAGCGGGCTATTTCTTCCTAAAAGCCAATGTCGAGCTAAATATTTTATTCCATAAATAATTTGCTTCATGGTTTTGAAATATTAATTAGCAATCATCTTACTTGTTAGTTTTGTAACAAGCTTTCGTGGTATAAATAGAATTAGTTTTACTTGAATCATATTCATAATTCCAGGTATTGCAACTCTTTTGCCTTTCATTAAAGCTTTATATCCTGCTTTGGCAACATCCGATGCTTTCATAATAGGGAAGAGAAATGAATTTCTGTGATGGTTAAATTGTTGAAATGCAGTCTTTGTACCTCCCGGACATAAAGCAGTTACAGTAATTCCTTTTCCTGAGAGCTCTTCGGCTAGAGCTTCTGAGAAACTTAGTAGAAAACATTTTGTAGCACAATAAATAGCATTGAACGGACCAGGAACAAACGAACCTGTTGATCCAACATTTAATATCCCACCTTGGCCTTTTTTTAACATATTAGGAAGGAGTAGTTTTGTGAGTTCTATGTGCGATAAACATTGTAATTGAATCAATTTTTGTTCATCATCCCATGAATTATCAGAAAAAGATCCTTTTACATAAAAACCGGCATTGTTAACCAAATAATTTACCCTGATTGATTTTTCATTGAGTTGTGTTAGAATTTCTTTGGCTGCGTTGGTATTACTTAAATCAATAGGAATAATTAGTATTTCGATTTCAAAATTCTTTTTAAGTTTATCTGCTATTTGTTTTAAGCTGTTTTCGTTCCTTGATATTAAAATAAGGTTATGCCCATTTTGGGCAAAAATTCGGGTTAGTTCAAAACCAATCCCACTCGAAGCTCCGGTTATTAATGTATAATCCATTTCTACCTGAGTTTGTTGAAATCAAGTTACGGATATTTAGGAAGATTAGCAATTTTGCTATTATTGTTAAATAGCTTAAAATTTTATTGTATAACTAATAAATGGTACTGGAAAAAAAGAATAACCATCTTCATTGTTATCTGTTTCCCAATTTGGTTGCTTATATTTATCAGGAATTTTTCCATGATGAGCAAATACATAGATTGAGCTAATTTGCCAGCTTCTTGAAGGATTCTTTTTGCTAATAAGTCTAAGTCCCAATATACCTGCTAATACAGTTTCTTCCATTGCATAATGTTCTGAACGAAGAATAATATAATTGGTTGTAGCGTCTCTTAAATCAGCTATTGCATCCATATTTATCATAAACCAGTAATTTTCGGAAATAAAATATGTATTTTGGGATAATCTAAGCTGAACTGAAAAATTAAAAGCAGGAGATATTGTGTTAATTTTTACGCTGTATTCAACAAAAGAAAGATCAGGGGTTTGTTCTATTGTTTCTGTTTCATACTTACCTAGCTTTGATGTCCATAGCCCTGCTCCAATAGTGAAATTATTATCTATATTACCACGAGTATACAAACCATAAAAGAGATTACCATAATTAAAATTATCATATGTAGTACACAGAATTAAATCACCGACAGCAAGGGCAGATTTATCATTGATCTGATATGTATAAGTTGGCATAATATAGACTGGATTCAGAGCAATAGAAGTTCCAGCACCAATAGAAAATCTGTCAGAAATACCAAATTGAAAATCTTGTATAAAAAGGTCAATGTTAGTATAGCTTTTCGCTCCTTTAACAATTCCAAAAGCGGATGGGGCAAACAAATACCTGTTTGAATGAATTGTTTTTACTGAATCGGTATTTTGGGCACTAAGATTAAAGTTAGATAGTATTAGTAATATGAAAAATGCTTTTTCCACAATAACTCCCCTTTGTAAACTTCCTCATTCTCATGCAAATATACAAATTTAATGACCTAAAGTCAAGATGAAGTAATCTGAATAAATATTTGAATTAAAATAGAAAACCACTGCCTTTGGCAGTGGTTTTATTAATTATAATGTATTTTATTAAAGATTTATTTTCCAGGGCATTGGTTTCTAACGCTTTCCTTTATTTGCTTGTCGCCATATGCTTCATCAAAAGCAGCACTAAATTTATTGGCTAATCTATTGGCTGTTAGTTCGTAATCTTCTTTTTCAATCCACATATTAACTGGATTTAAAATTTTATTTGGAACAGCAGGGCAAGTTTTAGGAACATTTAAATGGAATAATTCGTCGTACTGATATTCTACATTTTCAAGTTCTCCATTTAGTGCAGCATTAACCATTGCACGTGTTAACTTTAAGTCGATTCGTTTCCCAACACCATAAACACCACCATACCAACCTGTATTAATAAGGTATACTTTAGTATTAAACTTTTGCATTTTATCACCTAACATAGATGAATAAAAGTCAGGATTTAATGGCATAAACGGTTGGCCAAAGAATCTGGAAAATGTTGCTTGTGGCTCTGTAATTCCTGTTTCTGTACCTGCCAGTTTACTTGTGTATCCCATTAAGAACCATAATTTAGCTTGATCCGGATCTAATTTTGAAACTGGAGGTAAAACACCATATGCATCAGCCGTAAGGAACAAGATAGTTGTTGGATGGCCCGAAACTGATGATTCTTTTATATTACTTAAAAATGATAGTGGATATGAAGTTCTTGAGTTTTCAGTTATTCTACTATCATTAAAATCAAATACTCCATTTGGATAAACCATTGCATTTTCAATAATTGCACCATGATTTATTGGATTAGCTTTGTGCATTACAGCATCAAATATCTCAGGCTCTTTTTCAGGATTTATATTGATCATTTTTGCATAACAGCCATTCTCAAAGTTTGCTATTCCATCATCGCTCCAACCATGCTCGTCATCACCAAGTAATGATCTTTCAGGATCAGCCGATAAAGTTGTTTTGCCAGTTCCTGATAATCCTAATAGTAATGCTGATTTACCATCTTTATCTTCGTTAGCAGAACAATGCAATGGTAAAATTCCTTCAAATGGAAGATAATAATTCATTACAGTAAACATAAGTTTCTTAACGCTTCCCAAGTATGCAGAACCTACAATAACTCCAAGTCTTCGGTCTAGGTCCATTATAACTGCAACATCGGAGGTGTCACCATTAGGCATTACTCTTAATAAACTTTTATATTTAATGCTATCCAATTTATCAAATGGTACTGAAACCAACTGAAATCCTTTATCAGCAAAAACACTTTTTTTAATATCTTTTGGGATTGCTCTAAACATATTATCTGTAAATAGAGCTGTTAACGCTTGACTTGTGATAGTTTTTACAGGAAGAGCGTAGTTTGAATCTGCTCCGATAACTCTATCAGTAATATAAATATCGTCTCTTTTTAATAAATAATCTAATGCGTCAGAAAATACGATATCAAAGATTTCTTCATTAATACCTAAATTGTTTGGAGATGTCCAATCAATATCTGCTTCACTGGATTTTCTTTTAACAATATAAGTATCTTTTGGTCGGCGACCAGTTGATTCTGGTGCAGTCCAAGTTGCTAATGCACCATTTTTAGAAGCAATAGCTTCTCTATTATCTAATACATGTTTAATTAATTCTTTTCGTTCAAGATTTTCATGAAGATTTTTATGTCCTTCAATAACATCGATTAGAGATCTGTTTAGTGTTGATTCCAAAATTCTGTCCATAATTTTGATTAATTGTAATTTTTTTCTAAATAAACGGCAAAGTTAAGAAAATATTAGTATTTATAGTAAATACGGTGTACATATATTTAATCTTAAAAATATATTTTAATAATATTTAAGTATGTGATTTCGTTTTAATTAGGCATTAAAAAGCAAATAATTTCTAGTTGTATATAATGATTTAGTAAACAATTAATTATGTACAATTGTTGTATAGTGTTTAACATGACAAAAGTCATATTTTTATGAATAAAGTAGTATTTTAAATGAAAATTAACTATTTTGCCCGATTAAAATCTCAATAAATTTGTGAAGAGGAGATGGTGTTTTAAAGAATTAAATAAGGAATAAAATTTGAGGAGGTTACAGATGGCTTGGTATACAGAAACTACTTTAGAAAAAAAGAAATTACAAGAAAAGCTTTGGGTAAAATGTAAAAAATGCAATTCTCATATTTACGAAAGTGAATGGATTGAGAACCTAAATGTTTGCCCTAGTTGTAATTATCATGGAAGTATTACTTCTTACGAAAGAATAAATTTAATTTTCGACGAAAATAGCTTTGAGGAATTATTTACTAATATAAGCCCAAAAGATTCGTTAAAATTTAATGATCTTAAAGGAAGCTATAAGGATAAATATGAAGGTGCGATTAAAAAGACCGGAATTTCGGAAGCTGTAGTTACGGGACACGGCAAGATAAATGGAACTCCTGCAGTTTTGGCAGTAATGGATTTTAGATTTTTAGGCGGAAGTTTAGGAAGTGGTACAGGAGAAAAAATCCTTCAAGCATCAAATTATGCTTACGATAATAATTTGCCATATATTGTATTTTCAGCATCTGGTGGTGCAAGAATGCAGGAAGGTGCACTTTCGTTAATGCAAATGGCAAAAACGTGCGCAGGTGTTGCACGATTAAACAAAAAAAATATACCATATATATCGGTTTTAACCAATCCAACTACAGGAGGTGTATCTGCAAGTTATGCAATGATGGGTGATGTTAATTTAGCTGAGCCAGGTGCATTAATAGCATTTGCAGGTCGTCGAGTTATTGAACAAACTATCGGAGAAAAACTTCCGGATGATTTCCAAACTTCAGAATATTTGCGAGAGCATGGTTTTGTAGATTCTATTATTGATAGAAAAGATATGAAAAACTATTTGAGCAATATTTTAAGTTATTACAATCGATAAAATCCTTTTAGATTATTTATTAAAGAATTAAAATTATGGGACTATCAGATAAGTCAGTTATGGAATTTGAGGATGTTGCTTTGTTAGAAAAGAAAGAAAATAAAAAAGAGCAACTACCATGGGATGTAGTACAGATTAGTCGACACCCTAACAGACCAATATTACAAGATTATCTTTCAAGAATTTTTGAAAATTTTATGGAATTTCATGGAGATAGATATCATTCTGACGATAAAGCAATGATCGGTGGATTTGCACAAATAGGTGATCAAAAAGTAATGTTGATTGGTCATAATAAAGGAAAAAGCACGAACGAGAATATAGATCGTAATTTTGGAATGGCAAAACCAGAAGGTTATCGCAAAGCATTAAGATTAATGAAATTAGCCGAACGATTTAATGTGCCTATAGTTACAATTATAGATACACCGGGAGCTTTCCCTGGACTGGAAGCTGAAGAACGTGGTCAGGCTGAAGCAATCGCAAAAAACCTTACAGAAATGGCTTCAATTGAAGTTCCTATTGTTTGTCTGGTTATTGGTGAAGGTGGAAGTGGAGGAGCCTTAGGAATAGGGGTTGGTGATCGTATTTTAATGTTATCAAACTCAATTTATTCGGTTATTTCTCCTGAAGGTTGCGCATCAATTCTTTGGAGAGATGCAAAATACGCACCAGATGCTGCCGCAGCTCTAAACTTGACTGCAAAAGCGTTACTAAAACATGGTGTTATTGATGAAATAATTCAGGAACCAGGCGAAGGAGCCCATTCGAATTATGCAACTATAGCTAAAGATGTTAAAAGAGCAATCATAAAAAATCTTAAATCATTAAGTGTATTATCAAACGAAGAATTAATTCAACAAAGATTTGAAAAATACTCAGGAATTGGAAAATTTTCGATTTAATAACTACAATGGAATATTATGGGACAAAATAAATTAAGAATTACCGATACAACTTTACGTGATGGCCATCAGTCATTATGGGCAACCAGAATGAGAACAGAGGATATCATGAATATTATTGATACAATTGATAAAGTTGGATATTATTCATTAGAAGTTTGGGGTGGAGCTACATTTGATGTTTGTTTACGTTTTTTACGCGAAAATCCATGGGAGCGACTTCGATTAATTAAATCGAGAGCTAAAAATACTCCATTACAAATGCTGTTAAGAGGCCAGAATGTAGTAGGTTATAAAAACTATTCTGATGATTTAGTTGACCGTTTTGTAGAAACTGCTCACGAAAATGGAATTGATATATTCAGAATTTTTGATGCATTAAATGACTCAAGAAACTTAGAATCAGCTATTAAAGCTGTAAAGAAATATGGAGCACATGCTCAAGGATCATTATCTTATACGATTAGTCCGGTACATACAATTGAAAAATACGTAAGCGATGCTAAGGAACAGGTAAATATGGGTATCGATTCACTTTGCATTAAGGATATGGCGGGATTATTATCGCCAACCATGTCTTATAATTTAGTAAAAGCATTAAAGGATGAATTAGATATTCCAATTCAGGTACATTGTCACGCAACTAGTGGAATGTCCGAAACAACATATTTAGAAGGAGTAAGAGCAGGAGCAGGGGCTGTAGATTGTGCAATTTCTTCAATGGCAGGATTCTCATCACAACCACCTGTAGAAACTATTCATGCAATATTCGACGAAACAGAATTTGATGTTGATCTTGATTTAGATGCCTTAAGAAAAGTAAATAAATATTTTGCTGATTTAACTCCACAACGTTCAAAAGGACGAGGATATGAGCCAATTATTGATTCTGAGATTCTGGTTCATCAAATACCAGGTGGAATGATTTCAAATTTCCGTTCTCAGCTTGAACAACAAGGAGCAATTGAAAAACTTCCTGAGGCTTTAGAAGAAGTTACTCGTGTTAGAAAAGATTTAGGTTATCCACCTTTAGTAACTCCAACAAGTCAGATTGTAGGAACGCAAGCCGTTATGAATGTATTGACAGGAGAAAGATATAAAGTGGTTCCTCAAGAAGTGAAGAATTATGTAAAAGGAATGTATGGACGTTCACCTGCACCAATTGAAGCTAGTTTTATCAAACAGATTCTAGGAGACGAAAAACCAATAGGTCATCGTCCAGCGGATGATTTAGAGCCAATGTTACCTAATGTAACTAAGAATATTGCAAATCCTGAATTGGTAGAAACAGAAGAAGATATATTATCTTACTGTTTGTTTCCAGAAGTCTCAATGGAATACTTTAAATGGAGAGCAGAACCTGAAGATAAACGATCAAAAACTCCAGCAGATATTGAAACAGAAGAGTTTGTTAAAACTAAGGGGCCAGTTGAGGAAGAAAATAAAATAAATGGAAACCCAGATTTAGATCCAATGTTACATCCAGAAGATTATGATGGTGTAAATTCGATCTTAGAAAAGGCTGGGCGAATGCAATTAAGCGAATTGGTCATTAAAAAAGGTGATTTCAATTTGTCTTTACGTTCTGGTAACGGAAGCGCTAAAGGACATGTAATTTCTGAACCAATTGTTGAGCAAACTACACAAACAGATGTTAAAACCGTAGTTGAAGAGAAGTCTGCTGAGCAAAATGACGGTGAATACAAAGACACAATTAACTCAGTAATGGCTGGAACATTTTATCGTTCTGCATCGGCCGATAAGCCAGCGTTTGTTGAGGAAGGTACAGTAGTTAATGAAGGCGATACGATTTGTATATTAGAAGCAATGAAGCTGTTTAATGAAATTGAAGCTCCATTCAACTGTAAAATCGTGAAGATTTTAATTGATGACGCTACAATGGTTACAAAAGATCAGCCTATTATGGCAATCGAGAAAATGTAGTGTTTTATGAACCTAATATTGAAAGCCACTCATCCAGATAGTTATCTGGAGAGTGGCTTTTTTTGTTGATCTGTCTATATTTCGACAGGCTCAATATGACAGCGCTGAATTTGTCACACTGAGCTTGTCGAAGTGTGAATAACCTATATGATTAAGGGGGTTTATATTCGGAGGTCATTCCGGGCGAAGCAAAGCGGAGATCCGGAATCTCTGACTGCAATAAAATGAGATTCCGCATCAAGTGCGGAATGACAAGCCAATTAAGCATAAAAAAAGCCGTTCCAATAAAGGAACGGCTTTGGAAATATCTAAGAATTAATTATTCTTATCTTAAGTTTGCTTGAGCAGCAGCTAATCTTGCGATTGGTACTCTAAATGGAGAACAAGAAACGTAATCCATTCCAGTTCTGTGGCAGAATTCAACTGATGATGGTTCTCCACCATGTTCACCACAAATACCAACTTTTAATTCAGGATTTGTAGCTCTACCTTTTTTAGTTCCCATTTCAACTAATTGTCCGATACCATCTTGATCTAATACTTGGAAAGGATCGTGCTTAAGGATACCTTTTTCAATATAGATAGGTAAGAATTTACCAGCATCGTCACGAGAATAACCAAAGCCCATTTGAGTTAAGTCATTAGTTCCGAATGAGAAGAATTCAGCATGCTCAGCTATTTGATCAGCAGTTAAAGCTGCACGTGGAATCTCAATCATAGTACCTACTAAGAAATCAACTTTAACACCTTTCTCAGCGAATACAGCAGCAGCAGTTTCTCTGATGAGAATTTCCTGCATTTTAAATTCTTTCATAGTACCAATTAATGGAACCATAATCTCTGGCTTAGGATCTTTTCCTTTAGCTTTTAAGTCACAAGCAGCTTCGATAATAGCACGAGCTTGCATCTCAGTTATCTCAGGATAAGTATTTCCTAAACGACAACCTCTATGACCTAACATTGGATTAAATTCGTGTAGAGATTCAACTTTTGCTTTTACGATAGATACATCAATTCCTAATTTCTCAGCCATCTCTTTTTGAGAAGCTTCGTCGTTAGGAGTAAATTCGTGTAATGGTGGATCCAATAAACGAATAGTTACACCAAATCCGTCCATAGCTTCAAGAATTCCTGAGAAATCTTCTCTCTGTACAGGAAGTAATTTTGCTAAAGCAGCTTTACGACCTTCAACATTTTCTGCAAGGATCATTTCACGCATTTTCCAGATCTTATCACCTTCGAAGAACATGTGCTCTGTACGACATAATCCAATACCTTTTGCTCCAAATTCACGAGCTGTTTTTGCATCAGCAGGAGTGTCAGCATTAGTTCTAACATACATACGTGTGCTATTTTCAGCAAGTTCCATTAATTTTCCGAAATCACCATCTAAAGAAGGAGTAATTGTAGCAACTTTACCTTCGTAAACAATACCAGTAGTACCATTTAATGAGATAAAATCACCTTCTTTATACTCAACACCATCAATAGTCATTGAAGTAGCAGTAACGATTGTACCAGCAGCAGAAGAGATACAACATTTACCCATACCACGAGCAACTACCGCAGCGTGAGAAGTCATACCACCACGTTCAGTAAGAATACCTTCAGCAGCATACATACCTTTTAAATCTTCAGGAGATGTTTCACGACGTACAAGAATTACTTTTTTACCTTCAGCAGCCCACTCTTCAGCAGCAGTTGCAGAGAATACGATTTGTCCTGTTGCAGCACCTGGAGAAGCAGGAAGACCTTTAGAAAGTTCTTTTGCAGAAGCTATTGCAGATGACTCAAATACAGGGTGTAGTAACTCATCCAATTTGTTTGCTTCCATTCGAAGAATAGCTGTTTTTTCATTAATCATACCTTCAGCTAACATATCAACTGCCATTTTTACCATAGCAGCACCAGTACGCTTACCATTACGAGTTTGCAACATCCAAAGTTTACCATCTTGAACGGTGAACTCCATATCTTGCATATCGTGATAATGATCTTCTAATTTTTGTTGAATTGTATTTAATTCGTTGTAAAGCTCTGGTAGAGCTTCTTCCATAGAAAGGAAATTAGCTTTACGATCTTCTTCTGAAGTACCGTTACGTTCAGCCCAACGCTTAGAACCAATAGTAGTAATTTCAAGAGGAGTACGAACACCAGCAACAACGTCTTCACCTTGTGCATTGATTAAATACTCACCATTAAATTGGTCTTCACCAGTAGCAGCATCACGAGAGAAACAAACTCCTGTTGCAGAGTTATCGCCCATGTTACCATAAACCATTGCTTGTACATTTACAGCAGTACCCCAATGATCTGGAATATTTTCCATTCTTCTGTAAAGGATAGCTCTTTCAGTATTCCAAGAATCGAATACAGCACAAACAGAACCCCAAAGCTGATCCCAAGGATTTGTTGGGAAATCAACACCAGCATGTTCACGAACAACTGCTTTGTAAGATTCAACAAGAGCTTTAAGATCTTCAACAGTTAATTCAGTGTCAACTTTATAACCTTTTTCTTCTTTTAATTTATCAAGAACAACCTCGAATGGGTTATGATGTCCATCTTCAGCTTCAACACCCATAACTACGTCACCATACATATGGATGAAACGACGATATGAATCGTAAGCGAATTTTGCATTTCCTGATTTCTCAGCAATAATTTTTACTGTTTCATCATTCATTCCTAAGTTCAATACAGTATTCATCATACCAGGCATTGACGCACGAGCACCAGAACGAACCGATACTAATAATGGAAATTCACCATCCTTAGCATCAAATTTAGCATTCATAGCCTTTTCAGTTGCAGCAACACCAGCTTCAACTTCAGCTTTCATAAGTGCAACTACAGCATCTTTACCTTTTTCATTATATTCTGTACATACTTCAGTAGTAATAGTAAATCCTGCAGGAACAGGTACTCCAATAAGGTTCATCTCGGCAAGGTTAGCACCTTTACCTCCTAATAAATTCTTCATGTCGGCTTTACCTTCTGCTTTTCCGTCTCCGAAGGTGTACACTCGTTTCACATCTGACATTTTTATATACTTTAAAATTTATAAATAATTGAATATGATTCTTTTAACAAAATTCTTTAGCAGAATACAAAGATATTTAAAAAATGCCAAATAGAGAGAATTAGATAGATTAATTTAAGAATAATGTTGTAGAATATGTAAATCTATATTTTGGCAATAATAATTATACTTATATACTACTTTTTGCAAACATCGTGGAAGTAAAAAAGTTTAAAGTTGAAGGTTAAAAGTTTAAAATAAATGTTTTATTTATTTTAAATAAGCGATTGGTTTATGATCTTGGATGGAATTGAATAATAGCATCGCGTAAGTATTCCCGATCCAGATGCGTATATATTTCTGTTGTAGTAATAGATTCATGACCAAGCATATCTTGCACTGCGCGTAAATCGGCTCCACCTTCAATTAGATGGGTGGCAAATGAATGACGAAATGTGTGTGGGCTTATGTTCTTCTTAATTTCAGCTTTTACAACTAGTTTCTTTATAAAATCAAAAATGGTGATTCGCGACAACTGTTTACCTCGTCGGTTCAGGAATACAATGTTTTCACTTGATTTATCGATTTTAGAAAGCATATTTCTATCTTGGAAATAAAGTCGGATTTCTTTCATAGCTTTTTGTCCGATAGGAACCAATCTTTCTTTATCACCTTTTCCGGTTACACGAACAAATCCATCGTTAAAATAAAGGTTTGAGATTTTAAGATTAACCAGTTCAGATACACGTAATCCGCAACTGTATAGTGTTTCAATAATTGCTTTGTTTCTTTGTCCCTCGGGTAAACTTAAATCAATTGCTGAAATTATGCGATCAATTTCTTCGATGGAAAGTACTTCTGGAAGTTTTCTTCCTAAACGCGGAGATTCTAATAAATTGGAAGGATCATTTTCAATTAAATCTTCCAATAAAAGATATTTAAAAAAAGCTTTTAATCCGGATATGATTCTAGCCTGAGAACGTTCGTTTAATCCAAATTGATTAATCCACTCCAGAAAGTTTTTTAAATCGGTAAAGCTAACATGGATTGGTGATGTATTTTGTTTTTTAATTTCAAAAAAAGCAACTAGTTTTCGTATATCTGTTTCATAAGCGGAAATAGAATTTACAGATAATGATTTCTCTAATTTTAGGAAGCTCTTATATTTGATAATTGTTTTTTCCCAGTCCATTAATAAATTGTTAAATCATAGATTATATATTTCAAAGTTAATGTTTATGCTTAAATTTGCATATACGATGTTAAAATATTCACTTATGAAAGTACAAATTATTAATGGTCCGAACCTAAATTTATTAGGGAAACGTGAAAAAGAAATTTATGGAGATGTAGATTTTGAGAAATTTTTAAAGCTTCTAAAAGATCATTTTGAAGATGTTGAAATTGATTATTATCAATCAAATATTGAGGGGGAAATCATTAATAAAATTCACGAAGTAGGATTTGAGTGGGATGGAATTGTGTTGAATGCAGGTGGTTATACACATACTTCTGTAGCTATTGCAGATGCAATTGCCTCAGTAAAATCTCCGGTTGTTGAAGTTCATATTTCAAACGTATTCGCGAGAGAAGATTTTAGGCATGTCTCGTTAATAGGGCCTAGATGTAGTGGAAGTATTTCAGGATTTGGATTAGATAGTTATCGATTGGCAATAGAAAGCCTAAGAGTGAAAAAATAAAAAACAGAATTCAGTTGACAGAATTCAGAAAATGATTTGACTAAGTGATCATTTTAACTTTAAACCATTAACTTTTAACTAGATTATGATCAAAAAAACTAAAATAGTAGCCACGATATCTGATAAAATGAGTAGTCCAGAGTTTATTCAATCATTATATAATGAAGGAATGGATGTTGTTCGTATGAACACTGCACATATGAATCAGGAGAATGCTATTAAATTAATAAATGATGTTCGACAGGTATCAGACAAGATAGCTCTGTTGATTGATACTAAAGGGCCTGAAGTAAGAACAGTTATTACGGATAATGTAATTAGGCTTGAAATTGGTCAGGAAATTTATGTGAAAGGAGATCCAACTCAGGAATCAACACAGAAATGTATTTATGTTTCTTATCCTGATTTTGTGAAAGAGGTACCAGACAACACAAAAATTTTAATTGATGATGGTTATGTTGAACTTGAAGTTATTAAGAAAACAGAAGATACGTTGCTTTGTAAAGCAACAAATAAAGGTGTTGTAAAAGGTAAGAAAAGTGTGAATGTGCCTAAAGTTGAATTTAATTTACCATCAATAAGTGATAGGGATAGAGAATTTATTTATTTGGCAATAGAGCAAGATCTGGATTTTATTGCACATTCTTTTGTTCGCAGTAAGGAAGATGTATTGGAGATTCAAAAAATATTGGACGAGCATAAAAGCCAGATTAAAATCATAGCTAAAATTGAAAATCAACAAGGAGTCGATAATATAGACGAGATTTTGGATCATGTATATGGTGTGATGGTTGCTCGTGGTGATTTAGCTGTTGAGGTTCCTTATGAGAAAATACCTGGTTTGCAACGATACTTGATAAGTAAATGTATTGATAAACGTAAACCTGTAATTGTTGCTACTCAGATGTTGCATAGTATGATTGATAATCCACGACCGACAAGAGCAGAAGTGAACGACGTGGCTAGCGCAGTATACAGAAATGCTGATGCAGTTATGTTAAGTGGAGAAACTGCAAATGGATCTTATCCAGTTGAATCGGTTCGAACTATGGCAACTATTTCAAAAGAAGTGGAGCGCTCAAAAAATCCTATAAACGATATTCCGATTATAATAATTAATAATGAAGTTTCTGCTACTTTAATAAAATCAGCAGTTCATGCTTCAGTTGATTTGAATGCGAAAGCTATTATTGCTGATTCTATGTCGGGTCGTACATTACGAAGTCTAGCGGCATATCGTGGAGCAAAACCAATATTTGCTCAATGTTATTCGAAACGAACAATGCGAGAAATGGCTTTAAGTTATGGAGTAATTCCTGATTATATGGAGCTTAAAGAAACATCGCATGAGTTTTTATCTGAATCTCTAAACAGTATAATTCGCAATCATACTTTTACTAAAGATGATCTATTTGTTGTAGCTGCAGGTAATTTTGGAAGGAGCTATGGAGTCTCATTTGTAGAAATAGGAACCTTAGAAAATTTAATGGGGAATTTAGTTAAGTAAAACGTATGTATTTGTTTAGATTAATATTAGGTTTTTTTAAAGACAGAGCATATCGGAATTTGTCAATTTCTACTTTTTTGGTTTTATTAAATGGAACAGTTGTATATCATTTTGTAGAGGGGTGGAAATGGTTAGATTCACTTTATTTTTCGGTTATTACTCTTACAACCGTTGGATATGGAGATTTTTCTCCACAAACTGATTTTGGTAAAATTTTTACAATAATCTATATTTTAACTGGAATAGGAATAATATTCGGTTTTATTAATACTTTTTATCTACATAGAAGTTCAAAACTGAAAGATCTCAAAGAAAAAAGAGTAAGAAATAAAAAAAATGGTGAAGTAAAATGAGTAATGATATTCAGATAAGGTCTATTAAATGTGAAGATTATAATATAATTACAAACCTTACAAATCAGCTAGGATCTAATATACAGTCAGATATTGTAAAGGATCAGATTAATAAAATACTAAACAATCCTGATCACTATGCTTTTGTCGCAGTTTTAAATAATGACGTAGTTGGTTATATTCATTGTTTTAATGCTATAAGACTTACCTCAAAACCTTTTACTGAAATTTGTGGATTAGTAGTTAATGAAAATGAACGTGGAAATGGAATAGGTAAACTTCTAGTTGAAAAGGTTGAGAACCTTTTTAGCGATGATAGAAAAATCAGAGTTAGATGTAATACTAAACGTAAACTTGCACATAAATTTTATTTTGATCAAGATTATTCTTTAAGTAAGGAGCAAAAGATATTTGAGAAGAAAAAGCCTTCTGCATAGGAAGGCTTTTAATTAAATTATTCAATTCTCAAATTTTCATTTTCAGTCGTAATTCAAAATCAAATTCAGGATATTCAAAAATTGGAACTCTTGGTTCTGTCTCTCCAATTGAGTATCCCCAAATGCTTTCATAATCAGATGTTTCTTCGCTTATACTTTCCAATTGCATTCTGCTTGTTTTATTAGTAACTTGTCTATGAAATATTATAGATAATAATAAAGTATATATTGCTCCAAACATAGTAAAATGTCTAATTCTGCGTTTATTGATTTATTTGGTTATGCAGCAGGTTTGATTGCCACGATAAGTTTTTTGCCTCAAGTCATAAAAACTTATAAAACTAAGAAAGCTAATGATATATCTATTTATATGCTTGGACTTACCTTAACAACAAATATTTTGTATATAGTTTATGGCTTATTTTTAGAATTGTATCCAGTAATTATTATGGTTAGTATAATGTCGTTTATTATAATTATACAAATTGTATTAACCTTTAAATATAGGGATAAATAGTATTCTTATTTTATGATGAACTAATTAGTAATTAATCACTTCCAATTGCTTTCTTATTCTTTTATTAGTAACTTGTTGTATTATGATAAGCATGAAATATTTACGAATCCATTTTTACTAGTGATGTCAGAATTTTTAATAATGCTATTTTATAGATAATGGACAATGAAAAACTTAAAAATACTACTTTAATAGTTTATGCTGTGGCATTTGTATTCTTTGTAATTATTAGCATTTCAATTAGCATAAAAACAAATAAAGTGTTTACAACACTAGAAGAACTAAAGTATAAACAAGCCCAATTAAGTTTATCCGATAAAATACTGTATTTAGATGAGGTTTTAACCAATTCTACAAGGAGCTATTTATTAATGAAAGATAGTACTTGGTTACAAAATTATAGTACTGCAAAAAACGAAATGATAGTTGCTTTAAATCAAAGTAAATTATTTAATGTTTCGGAGAAAGGAAAAGAAATTTTCCATCTAATTGATAGTGCCAATACCGAGTTATTTAATTACGAGGAAAAAGCCTTTGAGTTGCATACAAAAGCTGAAACGGATAGTGCCGTAGCTTTATTAGAAAGTTCCAAATATTTAAGAGATAAAGAAATCTTATTTCAACAAATTTTAAATCTACAAAAAGATTATGAAATTGGCAATAGCAGAGTATTAACAGATTTTGACAGTACACTACAAAGTACCAAAAGAGAGTTAAGTTTTTCGGTTTTAGCTTTCTTAATGGTATTAATAATTCTTAGCTTACTAGGTAATCTTATTTTAAAATCCCTTAAAAAAATAAATAAGTTAAATTTAAGTTTAGAGGAACGTAATGAACATCTGAATGAAGCGAATACTTCTTTGCTTCAAAGTGAAGAAAGATTTGCTAAAGCTTTTTTTAATAATCCTGATCCCTTGTATTACACTTCAGTACCTGATGGTATATTCATAGATGTAAATCCTATGTTTGAGAATATATCAGGATACAAAAAGGAGGAATTAATTGGTAAACCTGTAACAGATTTTGATTTCTATCTCAATAATGTAGAGAGAACAAAACTCTTTGAAGAATTAAAGAAAAAGGGACGATTAGAAGCATATAACTTAGCATTTAGGATTAGAGATGGAGAAATAAGAGATTTTCTTATTTATTCTGAGTTTATTGATATTCATGGGGAAACATGTTTGTTCTCAATGCTGAGAGATATTACGGAGCAGAAAAAGGCAGAAATTCAATTAAAAATTAAAGATGATGCAATTGAATCTTCAATTAACGCAATTGGAATTGCAGATTTAGAAGGGAAACTTATTTATATTAATGATGCTTGTGTTAAGCTATGGGGCTTTAAGGATAAATCTGAGATAATAAACAGACATTTGTCAGAATTTTGGTATGGTGATGGACTAAATAAGACACTCCAAGAACTTCAGCAGCAGGGATATTCAAGAGGGGAAGATACTGCAGTACGTGCTGATGGATCTGTTTTTGATGTTCAATACTCTACAAATATAATTAATGATAAGGAAGGAAAACCAAGACAAATATTTGGTTCTTTTCTAGATATTACCAAGCGTAAAAGGACAGAAAACGAATTGCACACTACTCAGTTGCATTATACTGAATTTATTAACTCGTCTTCCGATCAGGTTTCATACTGGAAAGCACCAGATGGATTTAAAACTAATTTACCATTAAAAAAACAAGTGGAAATGATGTATCAATTGGTTTGTTTGGATTCGAACAAATCAACATGGGAATACTATGAATTCAACAAAAAGGAAGATATTGTAGGAAAACGGTTCATTGAACTAACCAAAGAACAGCATTTAGATGAAGTATTTGCTGAATTTATAAACAATAATTACCAACTTGCAAATAGGGAAGTAGGTGAAATAACTCAGTCTGGCAGACTTTATACTGGTATAGAAAATTGGTACGGAGTTGTGGAAAACGGTTATTTAATAAGCCTTTGGTCAATTTCAAGAGATATTACCGAACAGAAAAAAGCAGAAGAAGAGCTAAAAAAGAATGAGCTAAAGCTCAAAGAAGCTCAGAAAATAGCGCATATCGGTCACTGGGACTTGGATATTATACATAATAATATTGAATGGTCTGATGAAATACATGAAATTTTTGGTGTAAATCCTGGAAAATTTGATTCACATGAAGAGGCTTTACAAAAGATTGTGCATCCTGACGATTTAGATTTTGTAAATAAATCTTATAAAGAATCTGTTAAAAATAAAACCAAGTATGATATAACGCACCGAATAATACTTCCAAATGGAGAAATTCGTTTTCTCCGTGATCAATGTAATACTAGTTATGATAAATCTGGAAAACCATTACACTCCTTTGGCACAATACAGGATATTACTGAATTAAAGCTTGCTGAAACAGAATTAATTAATAGCGAACAGCGATTTGCATTGGCCATGAAAGGGGCAACTGATGGTTTATGGGATTGGAGTTTAGCAGACGATACTGTTTACTTTTCACCACGATGGAAAGAAATAGTAGGTTATACTGATTTAGAAATTGAAAATACTTTTGATAGTTGGAAAAATCTTCTTCACAATGATGATCTTGATTTAGCAATAAATACTTTAAATGAATATCTTACAAGTGAAGCAGATAATTATGAATCTGAGTTCAGAATGAAGCACAAAAACGGAACTTTCCGTAATATTCTTGCAAGAGGATTTGGTGTTCGTTCCGAATCAGGAAAAATAATCAGAATTGTTGGTACTCACGTAGATATAACTAATCTTAGAATAGCTGAAGCTGAACTGAAAGTAAAGGAGGAAAAATTCAGAACAATTTTTGAAAATGCCAATGATGCTATTTTCCTTATGAAGGATAGTAAATTTATTGATTGTAATTCAAAAACTCTAGAAATTTTTGAATGCACAAAAGAACAAATTGTTGGAAAAACACCCTTGGATTTTTCTCCTGAGTTACAACCAAATAGTCAAAAATCGGAAAAACTTGCGAAAGAATATATTAAATCTGCACTTGATGGTAATGATGTTACATTTGAATGGAAACATTGCAAGCTTAATGGTAAACCATTTGATGCAGAAGTGAGTCTTAATTTTTTAAAATTAAGCGGTGTAAGCTATATACAGGCAATTGTGCGCGATATCTCAGAGCATAAATTAGCAGAAAAGGAGCTTAAGAAATATCAAAATCATCTTGAAGAACTTGTTAGAGAAAGAACTACTGAACTAGAAGAATCTAATAAAGAAAATATTAAACTTTCGAAGGCTATTGAGCATAGTTATGCTACAATTGTAATTACGAACAAAGAAGGAGATATTGAATATGTGAATCCAAATTTTACACGTGCAACAGGATATTCTTTTGAAGAAGTAAAAAATAAGAATCCTAGAATTCTGAAATCCGGAGAGATGCCGGATTCACATTTTAAAACTATGTGGGAGACTATTGTATCTGGTAAAATCTGGAAAGGTGAGTTTATAAATAAGAAGAAGAACGGAGATATTTACTGGGAAAGTGCTATAATTTCACCTATATCTGATGAAAAAGGTGGGATAACTCACTTCGTTGCTGTAAAAGAAGATATTACTGAGCGAAAAAGGATAGAAGAAGAGTTAAATCAATTTAAATCATTTACGGATACTTCTATTGAAGGATTTGGAATGGCCGATTTAAATGCAAATATTCTTTATATGAATAATGCTTTATGCAATTTGCTTGAGATTCAGGATGCACAAAAGGCTTATGGGAAACCATTTTTATCTTATTATACCGAAGAAGGAATTAATCAAATCCAAAATAAGATTTTACCACAAATATTTAAAAAAGGACAATGGCAAGGTGAAATCGATTTTAAAACTACAAATGGCAATGTTTTTCCTACATATCATAACTTCTTTTTAATTAAGGATACTAATGGTCAACCACAAAGATTAGCAGCCATTATCAGTGATATTTCAGAAAAAAAGAAATATGAACAGGAATTAAGAACTTTTAAGGTGTTTACCGATACCTCCAATGAAGGATTTGGTATGGCTGATTTGAATGGAAATATCATTTATACAAATAAAAAATTAGCTGAATTTGTTGAATTAGATGAAATACCTGCCAATGAATCTTTTTGGCAATTTTATCCAAAAGAACAGCAAATTTTTATAGATACGGTAGTTAGACACGCATTAGAAACTAAGGGCCATTGGCAAGGAGAAATTGATCTTCTTTCGGCAAAAGGGAATATATTACCATCGTATCAAAATCTTTTCCGGATAAATGACGAAAATGGTAAACCTTATAGAATCGCCACTATAATTTTGGATTTTACTAAAAGAAAAGAGATTGAATCGGAACTAAAAAAATCTAAGGAATTAGCAGAACAGGCTAATAAGGCAAAGAGTAGGTTTCTTGCTAATATGAGTCATGAAATTCGAACACCTATGAATGCTATTCTAGGTTTTTCCGAGATCTTAAATAAGCAAATAGAAGATCAGTCTTTGCTTGATTATATTTCATCCATAAAGTCTAGTGGTAAAACTTTACTCGATCTTATTAATAATATTCTCGATTTAAGTAAAATTGAATCAGATAAAATTGATTTCAGTTACGAACCAACCAATATTAAGAAGTTAGTTCAGGAAGTTGTGGGAATGTTTCAGATAAAAGCTAAAGACAAGAATCTGGATCTGAACGTTGTTATAGCAAAAAATATTCCCGATGTTTTTTATACTGACGAACTTAGAGTAAAGCAAATGCTTATTAATTTGATTAACAATTCAATAAAGTTTACACAACGAGGTTATATCGAAGTTGAACTTAGTACACAAAATTTATCTGGAAAGTTTTGTGATTTAATAGTAAAGGTTGAAGACACAGGGATTGGAATATCAGAAGACTTACACGAAAAGATTTTTAAGGCATTTAGTCAGGTTGATAGTGTCGATAGTAAAAAATATGAAGGAACAGGTTTAGGTCTAGCAATTACGCAACAAATTGTAAGAAAGATGAATGGAAGCATTGAGCTGCATAGTGAAGAAAATAAAGGAAGCATTTTTACAATTATTCTCAACAAAGTTAAAATTAGCAAAGAAATTATAAAAGTTGAAGAGAAGCTTGAATTCAATCCTGATTCCATCCAGTTTGATGAAGTAACTATAATTGTAGCCGATGATGTAAAGAATAATAGAGAGGTTATTAAGGGCTATTTAAAGGATTATAAAATTAAAATAATTGAAGCAGAAAATGGCGAAGAAATAATTTCTATAATAAGTAAGTTTTTGCCTGATTTAGTTTTTATGGATTTAAGAATGCCAGTAATGGATGGCTTTGAAGCTATAGAATTAATTAAGAAGAATCAAGCTTGGTCGCATATACCTTTAATTGCAGTTACAGCATCTGCCTTCGATAAAGATGAGAAAAAAGTTCTTAGTTATGGATTTGACGCATACATGAGAAAGCCAGTCGCAATTAATGATATTATAAAAATGCTCATGAAGCATTTGAAATACTCAATTATTGAAAAGGAAGAATCCTATACCGAAGTTTTAATTAAACCAATCGTAGAATTAGAAAAGGTTTTAGAAGATATTAACACAAATGTCCTTCCAATTTGGACTGAATTAAAAAAAATACGAAATAAGAAAAAGGTAAATCTTATGGCTAAATCATTAATTGAAATTGGAGAAAAGTATAATGCAATCCCTGTTTTGAATTATGGAAATGATTTACAAAAAGCATTAAATTCATTTAACGTAGATAAAGAAAAAAACCTGTTAAGAAAATTTCCGGATTTTATTAAAACTTTAAAATCAAAGTAAAATGGAAAATCAGCAATATAGAATTCTGGTTGTCGATGACAACACGAAAAATGTTCAGTTAATAGCTAGCTTGCTTTCTGAGAAAGGATACGATGTGGATTATGCATTAAATGGTTCGGGGGCCTTAGAAATGGTTAATTCTGAACACTTTGATCTGATACTTCTTGATATTATGATGCCAGAAATGGATGGTTTTGAGGTTTGTGAAAAATTGAAACAAGATGAAAACAACAAGGAAGTACCAGTAATTTTTCTTACTGCAAAAACTGATATTGAAAGCATAAAAAAGGCATTTAAAAATGGTGGACAAGATTATGTTAGCAAACCTTTTAATGCAGAAGAGTTATTATCAAGAGTTAAGACCCATGTTCAATTGAAAGTAAGTCAGGACAAATTAAGAGATGTTAATGAATGGTTAGATAAAGAAGTAAAAAAGAAAACCGAAGAATTAAATATAGCTAATAGAAAATTACTAGAACTAGATAATGCAAAATCACAGTTTCTAAAAATTATTAGTCACGAAATCAGAACCCCTTTAAATGGAATAATGGGAGGAATATCTCTACTTAAGAGTAATGAACTTTCCGAAAAATCAATGACTTTTATTAAAATGTTAGATATTTCAACTGCAAGATTACTGGATTTTTCTTATAAAGCTTTAGATATTAGTCAATTTAATATGCACGGTAAAAAAGTTATTCGTCCCGAGAAATCAAGTATTACAAAGATTATAACAAAGGTTTTAAAAGATAAGGAAGTAGAATTTAAAACTAAAGAAATTAACCATATTCACTCAATTAGTTCAGACATTATTTTAAATCTAGATCATAAATACTTTTATAAATGTATTTTCAATATTTTAGAAAATGCCATTAAATTCTCCCCGGAAAAAGGTGAAATTAGTCTGAGTGTAGAAGTACAAAATAATAATGTTATAATAGAAATCAAAGATCAGGGACCCGGATTCGAAAAAGGATTTATTATAGATGATATAGGAATATTTGAGAGTGGGAAACATATAGATAAGAATCCCGGATTAGGATTATACCTATCCAACCAAATTGTGAAAGCGCATGGAGGAGTCATAGAAAACGGAAATAATGAAGATAAAGGAGCATTGGTTAAGATTGTTTTACCCGTTAATCAATAAAATATAGATTTGTAATTTTTGTAAAATATTTTATTTACAGTTTATTCAATCTGTAAATTTGAATTTTCAGTTGCAACTTCATAATCATATTCAGGATAATCAAAAATTGGAACTCTAGGTTCGGTTTCACCAATAGAATAACCCCAAATACTTTCGTAATCTGAAATATCTTCGCCAATTTCTTCTAACTGTTGTAGATATTCACTAATAGATTTTGATTCAATGATTATTACTTTACCCATTTTCTCAATAATAGGACTATGATTACGGTTTGAATCATGATCGAATTCCAGAATACGACGTCCATAACGTGTAATGCCAATGGTTCTGAAAGTTAGACTTTTCCCAACACCTGGTAGGTTTAATACATTACGATCAGTTCCAAGAAATGGTAAATCAGCTTTAGCTTTCAAATTAGAAATATTTTCAACAAGTTTTTCAGAATGATTTGGAAAATCTTTTATTTCATTATAGTATTTTTCAGGAATTTTTCCATAAATTTTTTCTTCCATTTGTTCCTGAACTGCACGCTCGTTAGTTGCAAAGTTGAAATTGTTTTCCATATATCCTTTTACACTAAATGTGTAATAATTAATAATTCCAATTTCATTTAATATTTTACGAAGTTTTGCAGAATGTCCTCTACGTGATGCAGCAGCAGTAAAAACCAATTGATTGGTAACTGTCCAACCGGCATTAATTAGTCTAATAATTCCTTCTCGAGCTTCGGGAGTAACTTCCATCGGAGATTCAAAGTGAGTTTGAATTACAAACTGTTTAACACCTATTTTAGAGGCTTTTTCTTTAAATTTTTTTAATATTTGAGTTAGTTCATAAGTGATTCGTTGAGGCAGGTACACCGGCAATCGGGAACCTAATCTTACTCTTAAGATTTCAGCATATTTTTCTCCTTCAGGTCTGTTCTTATTAGCCTCCTTTTTACGCAAGGCCATTTCGTAAATCTTATTTAAGATTTTTTCGAGAGATTTATCCGAACTCATTAAAGCATCGCCTCCGGTTATTAAAATATCTCGAAGTTGGGGATCTTCTTCAAAATACTGAATAAGTTCCTTTAACTTTTCATCCCAGGTTTGTTTAGGTTTTAATTTATCGAGATTAAAATTCAGATTTCCACGTTGAAAATCGTACATGCGTTGACACGATGAACATAATCCACCGCAAGCGCGGCCTATTGTATCAGGAATTAGTATTGCTACTTCTGGATAGCGACGATGAATATTGTGATCGGATGGTAGTAACCAACCCGCAGCATTTGGTTTTCCGGGTTCAACTTTGTCTTCTTTTTCCCAAGCATTTATATTGCCATATTCTTCGAGCAATTGTTTGCTATATATGACATAGTGTCGAATTGCAAGATCGGCTCCAACGGCAAAGTAGGGGACTCTTACATGAAGTAATGAAAGGTAATATGGATTTATAAAAAATGGGATGCCTATTTTCTTTGCTTCAAATAAGATCTTCATTGTATCGGGATCCAAAGAATTTCCAAGCAATTCATTTAAAAGTTCTGGTGTACGAACTGCAAATCTTAAGTGGAACAATCTGTCGTCCCACCATTCAAGCATTTTTAGAAACTTTTGCTCTTGAGATAATCCTGAATCAAAGAAGAATTTTGAATCTTTAATTTCTCCGGAATCAATCTTATCGATTAAAATTTTTAGAATACGTTCGCGGTTTTCTTCTCGAAGTTTTGTAATTCTAGGATCTAGGCCATTACACCAACGATCCATCCATGTTTCTACTTGTTCTTTCGATGGTTCATTTCTTTCTAACGCTCCAGTAAATTGTCTGAAAAGTTGAAGCATATCTTCAAAAAAGAAAGGTTTCGCTCCACCTGTTCCAAAATTTACAGCAAGCCAAATTAAAGCAATTGGGTTACTTATAGCTTTTTCCCCACGTAAGTTTAAATCATCAAATTCACGACCTGCGTTATCGATATAATCCAATAGTCGAATTGCAGCAAAGTCTTTCCATTCTAATTTTTCAAAAGCGTCACGCCCGATAGCATCTCGCTTATAAAAATTATAAGCATCCTTATGTTTTTTAAGTTCTTCAAGAATCCAATTCCGTACTCCAATTAAAGCCTCAGTTTCGTTTCTGGCATTACGCATTATCTCATCTAAAATGGGATTTTCTTTCAATAATTTTCTCAAAAGCATATGAGATTTTACCGAAATAGCAATCTTATCTAGTTCGTGAATAACTGTTGGCATGATAATATTGTTTTATCTTTTTATGAAAATAAAATCGCCACCTTCGTCACCAGTATCCTTTATTTCGCCATATTGCGGAACATTTGGACTGTTGTTTAAAACAGCAATTTTAAAGCTGCCAAAAATTTCTTCGGCAGAAATAAATGGTTGAATGTTTTCCGTTAATCTTTTATTGAGATATAGCAAAAATACACTTTTATCCGGAACCTCTTTTAAAGTTCCACTTGTCATTGCCTTTCTGCTTGGGTATTCATATAATTTTTGGATTGATTTTGGTGCATCAGTAAATGCTTTACGTGTTTTAAATATTCCTCCACTAAAGCATGCATCGGCAATTAATAAGGTATGTTTGGTTTTAACAGTTCTTAAATAATCACGTATTGTACTATTTCTTATCCATTTTGCAGTATTTGATTTTTTAGCATCTGATGGCATCCAATATCCAACTTCATCTTGAGAATCCCAATAACCATGTCCGGCATAAAAGATTAATAAATTATCATCTTCGGTTATCAATCGATTTAACCTATCCAACTCTGCAATTATTTCTTCTCTTGTTGGACTATTTAATAAACTTACATTTTCTTTTTCAAAAGTATAAGTGCTGGTAAGTGTATTATATAATTTAGTTGCATCCGAAAATGGTTTGTCCAAATTCATTATTCCAGGATCAGGATATGTATTTATACCTATAAGTAAAGCATAATATTTTCCATCCTTGGTTTCTTCCTTATCCAGAATTGAAGGATCATTATTACTGCTTGCTTGCCTTTGATCTTTTTTATTTAAAGGTATGTAGATTACTTTATATTGTTCTTCAATTGAGTTTTGGTAAGTATCTACAGCACGAATGAAAATAGTATTATTGCCTTCAACGAGGTATGCATCTGCTTTAAAATTCCCATTTTCTTCAAGTTGGGCATTCATTCCATTTACGGTTAATTCAAAAATACCATTCTGATCTATAACACTACCATCAATTAATAATTCTTCTTTATGAACTTTTAAAATTGTGTTCTTCTTGAATGCTGGATTAGAATATGTAATAGTTGGAGGTTCTATGTCTGTAATACTTCTTGTTTCTGCTCCAATATTTAAATTTATTGATTGAGATATTAATTCAGCTTTTGCCGCTATCTTCGGATTATCCAAAGAAATATCTTTAAACTGAACATTCCCGGTTTTTAAATCTAATCCATATGTTATTTCTAGAATTTCAACACCTAACTCAAACATTTTTATACGTTTCGAAAATCCATCAGGTATTGGAAAACTTACAAAAGCCATATTTGTAGTATTCGGCATAAAAGATAGAGTCGGAGTAGAATAACGATCATTTCCTTTAATCTGTCCTAACTTCGAAGAATTTGCTTCAATTCTTTTTCCTTTATAATCGTAAATTTTAGCTAAACGATTAATAATTTTTAAATCTCGTTTGGTTCCATTATTTGTGATTTTTAAAGCACAAACAATTTTTTTATCCTTTTTATATGATTCAACCAGTTCAAAGTGGAAAGACTCTGCATGATCAGTTGGGTTTTTAATTTTTTCTGGAACTGCAATAACTTTAAAGATATAATCACCTTTAAGGTGTTTAGTGTCTTTTAAAACATCCCAAATAATGATTTTATCTTTACCTCCTTCAATTCCATTACCATGATCTCCACTTACAGATTTTAAGGTAATATCGAAAGTATCTCCTCCATTATTTGAACAAAGTACTTTTACATTGAATAGTTGACCAGATTTTTCATTTGTAATATCGTAAATTAAGTTTACCTTATTTTCTAGGGTTCTAATTCTTAGATTGTCTATTTGTTGTGCTTTTGCAGTAATAGTAATTAAAGCAAGAATGACTATTTGAAATAAGAAATTTAACTTTTTCATGATAAATAAAATGGATTAAGTACCAAGAAAAATACTTAATAATTGTCAAGTTTCCAAGTATATTAGAATGATTTAACTCAATATTTTAATCTAAAATGGGAAACGTTCTAAAAGTAGAATAAGAGAGATGCCTAAACCTGATCCAGATAAAATAAAACTCCAATCTTGTTTTTTTAGTTTTAACAAGTATATAGCAAAAAGTGAAAGGCTTAAAATGATTGCTACAACTATCATTTGACCTATTTCAATTCCAATATTAAAAGCTAAAAGTGGTTTAAAAATTGATGATTCTGATCCTAACAGACTTTTCAAATAGTAAGAGAATCCTAAACCATGAATTAGACCAAAAAAAATTGCAGATGAATATTTGATTACTTGTAATCGTTTTGAAAGATTTTCTTTTCTAAAAATAATATTGGCGATTGCTGTAATAAAAATAGTTACAGGAATCAAAAACTCAATAATATTACTTGAGATATTTAGTAAATTGAACGTTGCTAAAATTAGTGTTGTACAATGACCAATAGTAAAGCCAGTAATTAAAATGATTATCGATTTCCATTGATTAAATGAATAAACAGCACATAAGGTTACTAAAAATAAAATATGATCATATCCTTGCAGATCAGTAATATGAGATAGTCCAAGTTCTAGATATAGTTTAAATATCGACATGTTGATTTTTTAACATTTACATAAAGAAATAAAAAAATAGTAATTTTAACATATGATTATGCAATTTAAAACAATATCCATATTTATTATTTCAATAATACTTTGGTTTCATCCAATTCATGTTTCTGTTACAAACTTAGAATATTTTCAAGAAAAGAACGAAATAGAATTGTCAACAAAGGTTTTTAGAGATGATCTTCAATTACTATTTGTGCATTTATATGAACTAAATATTGATTTCGAAAATGAAGATTCAATTAAAAAGTATCAGGATACAATTAACTCATATGTAGCAAACAATTTAAAAATAATTATTAATAAGAAAGAGTCAGGTTATTACTTTAAGGACTTTAAAATGAGTAATGAAGCAATCTGGTTATCATATAAATTACATTTTAATGATAAAATAAAATCAATAAAAATTGAAAATAGATTACTTTTAGATTTATATTTTGATCAGAAAAACCTTCTTATATTTAAAGCAGGAGATTTAAATGATGCATATCAATTTAACCTAAAAAATACAGAACATATATTTCATGTTGAATAGATTTTATAAAATATCGTTTGTCATTGTATTATTGCTAATAGCAAATAAAGATTTATTTGCAACTCATAATAGGGCCGGAGAAATAACATACACTCAAGTTTCGGATTTAACATACGAAGTTACAATTACTACATATACATATTTGTTGAGTAATGTTGAACGTGAAGAATTAGAAGTTGAGTGGGGTGATGGCACATTTACAACAGTACCTCGAGTTGAAGTTGTTGATTTACCAGACTACTATCGTAGAAACAGGTATGTAGCTCAACACACTTTTCCCGGACCCGGGATATATGAAATTTTAGTTCAAGATCCGAATAGAAATTATGGTGTTGAGAATATTCCCAATTCTGTTAATACAGTTTTTTCTATTAAAACTGCATTGTTTGTAAATCCTTCAATGGGATACAACAGCACTCCATTATTACTTAATCCGCCAATAAATCAGGCTGCACAGTATAGAATTTTTACACATAATCCAAGTGCTTATGATTTAGATGGCGATAGTTTAGCATATTCATTAACAGATTGTACTGGTGAAGATGGAGAACCAATAGAAGGTTATTCAATTCCTCCCGCAACAACTGATATTTCTATTGATGAAGTTTCTGGTGATTTAATTTGGAATACACCGCCGAATGTTGGCAAGTATAACTTGGCAATAAAGATTAACGAATGGCGAAGTGGTGTTCAGATTGGATCCATTACTCGCGATATGCAAATAGATGTATTTGCAACAGAAAATATTCCTCCTGTTGTAGATTCTATTCCTGATGTGTGTGTGTTGGCAGGAGATACTGTTTCTGTTCTAATTCGCAGTACAGATGAGGATTTAAATGATATTTCATTGACAGTTACAGGTGGTCCATTCCTTTTTGAATCGAGTCCGGCAACAACAGAAGTAATATCGAACACTCCTGGTGAAAATATTACAAAATTTACTTGGATAACAAATTGTAATCATATTCGAGAAGAGCCATTTAGAGTTGTGATTACAGCACGAGATAATCATCCGGATGTTAAATTAGTTGGTGTAAATAAATTCGATGTTAAAGTAATTGGACCTAAACCAACCGGATTAATTACTGAACCGGGAAATGCATTTATCAGGTTAAATTGGAGAGCTCCGGAATGTAATCCTGCTAAATATCTTGTTTATCGTAAAATTGGTTCTTCAATATATGAACTTGATAGTTGTACTACTGGATTGAATGAAGAATCCGGATACGAATTTGTGAGTGAAACAACAGATACATTATTAATTGATAATGATAACGGAGAAGGATTGGTTCAAGGATTTGATTACTGTTATAGAATTGTTGCTGAATTTATTAATGGAGGACAAAGTTATCCTTCTGATGAGGAATGTGCAGCTTTAGCTCCTGGTTATCCAACAATGACTAATGTAAGCATTGATAAAACAGATGATATAAATGGTGAAATATTTGTTCGGTGGTTAAAACCGGACCGATTGGATACTGTAGCTGGAGCAACGGGACCATACAAATATTTAATTTATCGATCGAATGATGCAATCGGTATGCATTTTCAATTAATTGATTCTATTTCTGGATTAAACGATACAACCTATTTTGATTCTAATTTGGATACGAAGGAAAGCCAATATTCATATGAAGTTGCTTTGTATAACGATGCTCCAGGAAATAGATTTCGAATAGGAACACCTCCTCTGGCTTCATCCATGTTTCTTACAACCGATCCTTCTGATAATACAATAAAAATTATAGTTAACAAAAATACACCATGGCTTGATAATGAATATGTAATTTATCGTAAAAATAATGCTACAATGCTATACGACTCTATTGATTATACAACAAATAGGGAGTATAGCGATATTGGACTTAAAAATGGATCATCATATTGTTATAAAGTTAAAAGTATTGGAACCTATACACGTGCAGGGGTAGAATATCCTACAATAAATTGGTCAAATGAGGTTTGTGATATTCCTGAAGATTATCAACGACCATGTCCACCAAGCTTAAATGTTAGATCTTCTTGTGATAGCTTAATGAATGTACTAAGTTGGAATAATCCAATTACATGCGCAAATGATGTAATTGCTTATAATATCTATTATTCAAATCAGGCAGAGCAAAGTCTCGATTCAATTTTAAGGATTGAAGACGCTGATATTACTTATTTTGAACATTTTCCAGAAGAAAGTATGGGAGGATGTTATGCTGTAGCAGCTATTGATTCATTCAATAACGAGAGCGATTTGTCTTATGTTCAGTGTGTTGATAACTGCTCTTATTATGAGCTGCCAAATGTATTTTCACCTAACGGAGATGGTATTAACGATATTTTTAAAGCTACAAATCCATTGGAATATGTAAAGAAAGTGGATATGAAGATATTTAATCGCTGGGGGGAGTTAGTTTTTCAAACAGATAATCCTTTAATAGAGTGGGATGGGAAAATTCAGAACTCTAATAAGATTGTTTCATCAGGTGTTTACTATTACTTATGCGATGTGTGGGAGCCAAGGATTTCGGGATTAGAATTACGAAATATTGTAGGTTTTATTCATGTATTTACTCAAGAATCTGGAGGGAATGTGAACTATGAATAAGATCAAACAAATAGTAATAATTTTTTTATTGATTTCATCAACATCAATATTTGCTCAAAAAATAAATACCAATGAGTTGTTACCATTTGTATTACTAGAAAAGAACGAATACGAAAAAGCTTTAGTTTTATTGGATCAATTAATAAAAGAAGATTCAAAGCCAGAATTTCAACTTGCAAAAATCGAAGCACTTTATAAACTTAATAGGCATCAAGAGGCAATATCTCTATGCAAAAAAGTGGATCAGGAAAGACCAGCATCTTCAAGCATTTATAAAATAAAGATTTATAGCAAACTTGGCGATGAGGAAAATTTGCAACTAGCATTAAATGAGAATTTAAGCTCAAAATATAAGATGTTATTATATGATTTATTGAATAAGGAAGAGTTTATAGATATTCAGTCTTCGGTTTTATTAAAGACAGATGTATATTCAAGTGTCGAAAAGCAATTGTATCAAACAGAAAAGCTAATTTATTCAAATAATTATACTCAGGCAATATTTATTGTTGATGAAGTAATTTCACGAAATTCTAACAATGCTGATGCTTATTTTCTGCAAAGCAAAATTAGTTTCCATCTAGGCGATTATAGAAAAGCTAATTTCGCTATCGATAATGCAATTAATATTTATAGATCGAACCCTGAGTTTATAAAGCAAAAAGTTAAAGTAAACTTAAAACTAGAATACTATTCTGAGGCTTTAGAAAATGTTAATAGGTTAATTAGAAAAGACTCTTATAATGCTGAAAATTACATTCTTAAATTAAATACCTTGGTTTTAAACGACATGTTTGATGAGGGTATAGAATTGTCGAATAAACTGTTAGAACTGATTCCTGAAAATGAAGAGGTGTTATTACTAAATAGTAATTCATACTTTAAGGTAGGAGATAATTTATCTGCATTAAAATCAGTCAATAAAGCTTTAGAATTAAAGCAAAGTAAAGAAGCGTTTGAAATTCGGGGAGATATTTATATGGCAACTAGTACGTACAAGTTTGCCGTATCCGATTACTCAATGTATTTAGATATTGAACCTTATAATGGCGAAGTTTATTTAAAAAAGGGATTAGCCAGATTAAAATTGGGAGATCAAAAAGGAGCATGTTCCGATTGGACTAAAGCAAAGCGCTATGGTTGTTATAAGGCAGTTCGGTATTTAGAAAAGTATTGCAAGTAGAGTTTAGTAATATTATGGTTTAAATCACAAAAAGCAGGTTCAAAATAATTATTTGTTATTCAAATTCTACAACCTTACATTTAATATTTGGTTGTGGTAAAAATGAATACCAGAACTTTATTGATCTTGCATATTTTTCTTTGAATTCATAATATTTAATTGGCATGGTTAAACTGCAATTATTTGCTTTAAGAATTTCATCTCCATATACAACAATTGTTGTATGTAACATCAGTTCTGTAAAATCATCTAAATTCTCAGGGATATTCACAGTTGCTTTATATTTATCACTATCAAGATTGTACCAGTCTACCGAAAATAATTTTTTTAGAAATTTTGATTCTATTCCAAATCGTTGTTTTTTTTCCTCATTCCACCTACCGGGATTTCTTAAATATGTATTAATAGTTATTTTTTGTGGGATAAAAATTGCTTTATCTTTCATTTGAGGAATTAAATTCTGCATTATTGTAACCTGTGGCTCATTTTTTAAACAGGCTTGCATAGTTTCGGAAATAACTATATCATAATTTTTATGTACCTTATAATAAGACGCATCTGCAAGGATGTATCTTTCAATAGAATCATCAAATCCTAACTCGTTTACCAGTATTTCAGCTGCTTCAAGTGATTTTTGATTAATGTCAAGTAATGTGATTCGTAACTCGTTTGCATTGTATAATGCAAGTAACGGAGTAATTAAGGTAGCATATGGACCACAACCGGCATACAAAATATTTATTATACCAGTATTGCTTTTTCTTTTATTATCAATTGCTTTTTTTATACCTCTAAGGAAAATTGCTGTTCTTCTCAATTCAAGAAGGCAATGTGCTGCAGCAGAAGGCGAAATAGCTTTGCCTGATGGTAGAAGGATATCTCCATTATTTAAATCATTAATATCAATATTTGTAATTGTTTTAAAAATTTCATATAAAATATCAACTGCTTTTTTCATTTGAAAGAAATCATTTTTGCAGTAAATTAATGTGTAAGATGCTTTCTTTATTTTTTTAATGTAAATAGAGGTTGTCATTATCTAAATTTAATATAAATAATTAAAAATAAATGTAATAGAAATTCCATAATTGCTCTGTTATTATAAATAATAGCAAAACATGTTGTTTAAAAAGACTATGTTAATATATAACAATTAGTTTGATAGTTATATGATAATGTTGTAATTTGTTATAATTAATGATTTAAAATATAGCACTTTAACTAATTATATCAATGAATAAAATTTATAATAATCAAACTAAAAATTAAACTTATGGAACCTTTTATTGGACAAATAATGGCAGTAGCATTTAATTTTGCCCCACGTGGATGGGCACTTTGTGATGGACAACTTCTTTCTGTAGGCGAACACTCAGCATTATATTCGCTTATTGGTACTAACTTTGGTGGTGATGGGAGAGTAAATTTTGCTCTTCCTGATTTGAGAGGTAGGGTTGCTATTGGAATGGGAAATGGCATTGGAGTTAATCCCAAATATATTGGAGACAGATTTGGAGACGAATTTGTTTCTATAGCAGAACAACAAATGCCGACCCATAATCACACAATTGCTGTAAAAAATGCACAAGGAACAGAAGCTTTACCTGAAGGTAAGTTTCTGGCAGGAACATATAAGCCAGGGAGAGGTACAGAGGCTTTTGACTCAAATTCTTATGCTGATTCACATGACCAAACATTAAACTCTCAATCCATAAGCACTGCTGGAGATAGTCAACCACACTCTAATATGCAGCCATACCTTTGTATTAACTATATAATTGCGTTGGAAGGAGAATATCCTTCAAGACCATAATACGATACAATAATAATTTTTAATAAAATATGCTGCTGGAGTAATCTGGCAGCATATTCTACAATTACCATATAAATTACATTTAATAAGAAATAGAAAATAATTAAATAATCATTTAATTAAACAAATAATAAAAGTTTAAGTTTTAGTTAGAAAATAAAGAATAAGTTTTAGTTGGAAAATAGATAAACATTATAATATATCTCCGATCAATATTAAGAATGGACATTTAGATTATTGAAAAACTAAAAACTGGAAAAATGAAAAAATTCTACATTAAACGAAAATTAAAACTTTTGTTTTTAATAATAGGTAGTTTGATTACAATAATTTGTAATGCACAAACTACGGAAGATTTTAACTGGGGTCTTTCACATGATACTGATATTCAAGATTACTCAAGGAATGGATTTACATATGATAATTTTATTTATGATAATACTTTTGTTCCGCAGTCATTATACTCTGAACATGGATATCAACAATCATTATCTCCTGCCACTTTTATAATTGAGGGAACTGCAAATAATTTTGATTTAGTGTCCATTGATATGGAAGCTTTCGGTGGAACAGAAAGTATTGTTATTGTTGGTGTTCGTGATGGTGCTGATGTTGCAACGCATACTATAACTTTAACGGCTGGTTTTTCAACGAAATCAAGAGCAACAATTGAAGCAGGAACCGGGTCTGGTACATATACAAATCTTGATGCAATAAGATTTGAAAGAATAGGCTCTAATCAGTTTCAGTTTGCCTACGATAATTTTACTTACAACCTTGTTTCTGTAAGTACTACCCCAACAGTAACAACAACTGCTGCAAGCGGTATAACTACCAGCTCTGCCACTTTGGGGGGTAACGTAACATCTGATGGTGGTGTAACTGTAACCGAGCGTGGTGTGGTATATTCTACTACTGATGTAACACCTACAATTGCAGAAGGAGCAACAAAAGATGCAAATGGATCAGGTACCGGAATATTTTCTGAGTCCATCGGATCACTAAGTGTTAATAAAACCTATTACTATAATGCATATGCAATCAATTCTCAAGGCACTTCTTATGGTACAGCCAGCAGTTTTTCAACTCTGCCATTAGCTGCTACAGTTACTACGCAGGCAGTTACAAGTATCACACAAACTACAGCAACCGGGAATGGAAATGTAACAAGCCTTGGAGATCCTAATCCAACCCAACATGGTGTGTGTTGGAATACAGGTGGTACACCAACGATAGCAGATAGTAAGACTACTGATGGAGCTGTTTCTACTATAGGAGCATTTACTTCAAGTATTACTTCTTTAAGTGCAAATAAAACTTATTATGTGAGGGCATATGTTACAAACACAGCAGGTACTACCTATGGAACAGAAGTATCCTTTACCACAGCCCCTGAACCTCCTACAGTTACTACACAAGCCGTAACAAGTATTGCAGAAACAACAGCAACGGGTAATGGAACTATAACAGATTTAGGAAAACCAAATCCTACACAACATGGTGTGTGTTGGAATACAGGCGGAACACCAACAATTGCTGACAGTAAAACAGAAGAAGGAGCTGTTGTTGCAATTGGTGCGTTTACTTGTGGTATAACATCTTTAAGTCCAAACACAACTTATTATGTAAGAGCTTATGCTACAAACACAGCAGGTACTTCATATGGAGACGAGGTTTCATTTACCTCTGGTCCTGAACCGGCCACAGTTACAACACAAGCGGTTACGGATATTGAAATGTATACAGCCACAGGTAATGGAAATGTTACTGATCTTGGAGCGCCAAATCCAACACAACATGGTGTTTGCTGGAATACAGGTGGTACACCAACGATAGCAGATAGCAAGACTACTGATGGAGCTGTTTCTGCTATAGGTGCATTTACTTCAAGTATTACTTCTTTAAGTGCAAATACAACTTATTATGTGAGAGCATATGTTACAAATGCAGCAGGTACAACTTATGGTACTGAAGTTTCGTTTACTACAGATCCTGAACCTCCTACAGTTACTACACAAGATGTTTCAAGTATTACTCAAACAACAGCCACAGGTAATGGAAATATCACAGATTTAGGAAAACCAAATCCTACACAACATGGTGTGTGTTGGAATACCGGAGGAACTCCAACTACTGCAGATGATCATACTGAAGAGGGAGCAGTAGCAGCAACCGGAGCTTTTACATCTAGCATTACATCCTTAAATCTCTATACAACCTATTATGTTAGAGCATATGCAACCAATGTTGCCGGTACTAGTTATGGAGAAGAGGTTTTATTTAAAACATTGCCAGATGTTCCAATGGCAGAAACGAATACTGCTTCGGATGTAGATCAAACAACTGCTGTTCTAAATGGAGAAGTATATGCAAATGACTTAAGTGTAAGTGTAAGTTTCGAGTATGGTTTAACCGATAGTTATGGTTCTACATTAACTGCAGATCAAAGTCCGGTAACAGGATTAATTTTCACTGATGTCAGTGCAAATATTACTGGGCTGTCGCCTAATACTGAATATCATTTTAGGGTAGTAGGACAATATTCTAAAGCATCTATTTATGGCGATGATCAAACATTTACAACAAGCAAATACGATCAGGTAATTACATTTGCTGAATTATCGGATAAAACAACGAATGATCCTGATTTTGATGCGGGAGCAACGAGTGATCTTGGTTTGGACATTGCCTATTCAAGTAGTAACGAGCAAGTTGCAACAATAGTAAGTGGTTTAATACATATTGTTGGTGCGGGTGTAACAGATATTACAGCTTCGCAAGAAGGTAATGATACAGTAAATGTGGCAACACCAGTAGTTCAAAGCCTGATAGTTACTCAAGCGACAGGAATAGAAAACAAAGAGTTTTCTAATTTAAAAATTTATCCTAATCCTGTAAGAGATTATTTAAGTATTGATATTGGTGATTCAAATGTATCTAATATTGAAATATCGATTATTGACTTAAGTGGAAAAATAGTGTATAATAAAAATTATAATAATACAGTTAACACGATAGATGTTAGTAACTACAGTTCTGGTTTATATTTTGTAGAAATAAAAACATCCAAAGGAATTCAAAAACTGAAATTAATAATAGAATAAGTTATTATTAAGAAATATAAGAAAGAGGCTTTCCAAAAAGCCTCTTTCTTTGTCATTCTGAGCTTGTCGAAGAATAACTTCTTGTTTAATAATAAATATTGTATTTTAAAACATTATTCTATATCTTAATGATTTTTAATAAATAACATTGAGCTAAACAAAATATAATAAACTTTAAATCTTTAAGTTATGAAAAAAATTTTACACCTAATTTTACTGTTTCTATTTATTGGAAACATAGGTATTGCTCAAACCTTGCTTTTACAGGAAAGCTTCGAAGTTGATGAGACTAATTATGATGCCAATACTTTTTCAGATGATGTAAGTGATTATTTCATGGTGTATTCCAATGGTTTAACACCCCCAACTGGATGGCCAGAGTATATGTCTAATATACATGGAGCAACTTCGAAATATTTTGCAGCTGAAGATACAAACGATGATGATAATGGTTTTGGCGCAACAGAAAGCTGTTTTGTTGTGATAAAAAAACTAGATGTCTCATCTTACGAGAAAGTTCAAGTTACCATTGCTGTTGGCGCTCCTTCAAACCCGTCAGGTGGCATTGAGGGGAATGAAACACCTTGGGAGGGACTTGAAATACAATATGCTTTTGATGCCAACATTGCTCCAGCAGGTAACACTAATGTTAATCTAGGAACATATACAACTATAGGAGCTTTTAAAGGAGAGGCTGCAAACACTGAGTTTTATAAAGAGGATACTGATCTTGATAATATAGGTGATGGAACACAACTTTCTTCCGCTTTTCAGGATTTTACGTATATATTCAACACAGATGGTAAATCAGAAGTGTCAATAAGAATTGAAGTGTTTATAGATGGATCTGAAGAAATAGCTTTTGATAATATTCGTATTTATGGAATCACTGGAGCTTTACCTGAAATGAATGTGACTGGAAATAGCACAACTATACCAGATGATGATAGTTATCCTTCTACATCAGATGATACCGATTTTGGAAGTTATGAAATTTCTTCAGGATCTAACACTAATACCTTTACAATAGAAAACACGGGAACTGCTACACTTAATTTGACAGATGCTTCCCCTTATGTGTCCATATCAGGAAATGATTCAGATTTTACATTAAGCCAAACACCGAGCAATTCAATTGCATCTTCAGCAACATCCAACTTTCAAATTAAATTTGATCCTGTTGCAACTGGTTTAAGAATTGCAGAAATTAGTATTGCAAATAATGATATTGACGAAAATCCGTATAACTTCAGAATACAAGGTGTTGGTTCTTCCAGTGTTGTTCAAACACCTACACAAGGGGAGTTAGACAATTTTACTACAGGAATTGCAGGAGCTGTAGCTTCAACAAGATTAGATGATAATAATGTTTTAATTATATACAGAAATGGTACTTCTTCAAGCAGCGATTATTTAAAAGCTGTGATTGGCACTGTTAGTGGAACTGCCATTTCATATGGATCGACAGTAGAAATTGAGAATAGCGTTTATACAAATACAAGCGTTGTAGCATTGTCCTCAACAAAAGCAGTGGTTTTCTACCATCATGATGAAGCGACTGACAGGGTTAGGTATAATGTACTAGATATTAGTGGAGACAATATTACGGTACACTCTTCCGGAATTGTTGGGACAGGTTTTCTGCGATCAGGTACGAAAACCCTTAGTGCTATTGCTCTAAATGAGAATCAACTTGTGATTGCATTTCAAGCCGAAGAAGGCGCTAATGATAATCTTTATGTTCATGCAGGTACTGTAAATGCTCAAGATATAACATGGGGAACTGAAGAAGCTGTTTCTACGAATATAACTTTTACAGATATTACTCGTTTATCTGACTCTCAATTTGCACTGGTTTATTCTCAAATTGATGGTGATGGAAAAATTGTTTCCGGGACTGTAAGTGGCAATTCAATTAGCTTAGGTTCATCTCAAACTTTTGAGAATTCAACCGATGTGAAATCAATAGCATTGGAAGCTTTGAGTAGTTCACAACTGGTTATAGCTTATGAAGATGAGGGATCTAATAATCCTGATGATTTCGGATACATAATGTATGCAACAATTTCTGGCACAACATTTAGCTTCCCAGGAGAAAAAGTAAGGTTCTATTATAATGGAGATGGGATTGATGATTTGGATCTAGGCATGCTTTCATCCACTGAGGTATTTCTTGCCGTTGATGGAGGTGCTGGTGACCCAAGCGTTTATTATGTTGGTGAACTATCTTCAAATAATATAAACCTTTCATCAGAAACTACATTTTTAGCAGATCAGGCTGATGATATTAGTGTTGACTGCCTAACTTCTAGTTTGGTTGTTCTTAATTATACTGATGATGAAAATAATTCAGGAGTAGGTGAAGATAATGGTGCTTCAAGGGTTTTAACTTTTGGAACTGTATTAATGCCTGAAATAGATATACAAGGAAATAGTGTGTCAATTGCTGATGATGATTCTTCTCCAAGTTTAGCTGATCATACCGACTTTGGAAGTGCTGGAGTTAGCTCAGGATATGTTGCAAGAACATTTACAATTGAAAATACAGGAACAGCAGCATTAAATCTTACAGGAAGTAATCCATATGTTTCAATTAGCGGAACACATGCTTCGGACTTTTCAATTACAGGTGTACCTACTACACCTGTTGCTACGAGTGGATCAACTACATTTGAAGTAACTTTTAATCCTTCTGCGACTGGTAATCGTTCAGCAACTATCTCTATTGCCAACAATGATAGTGATGAAAATCCTTATAATTTTAATATTCAAGGAACAGGGATAATAATTGCCCCAACGGTAACTACCGATGCTGCTACATTAATAACGACAACAACAGTTAAATTAAATGGAACATTAAATGCTAATGGAGCAGACGCAACTGTAACATTTGAATATGGACTCACCGATAGTTATGGCACAACTGTAACGGCAGATGAAAATCCTGTAACAGGAACATCAGATACTCCTGTTAGTTTTGAGCTTACAGGATTAAACCCAAGTACAACATATCATTTCCGGGTAGTTGGGGAGAATCCGGGAGGAACCACTAATGGATCAGATTTAACATTTACAACCATCAAATACGATCAGGTAATTACATTTACTGAATTATCGGATAAAACAACGAATGATCCTGATTTTAATGCGGGAGCAACGAGTGATCTTGGTTTGAATATTGCCTATTCAAGTAGTAACGAGCAAGTTGCAACAATAGTAAGTGGTTTAGTACATATTGTTGGCGCAGGTACCACAGATATTACAGCTTCTCAGGAAGGTAATGATACAGTAAATGTGGCAACACCAGTAGTTCAAAGCCTGACAGTTACACAAGCGACTGGATTAGAAAACAAAGAGTTCCCTAATTTAAAAATTTATCCTAATCCTGTAAGGGATTATTTAAGTATCGATGTTGGGGATTCAAACGTATCTAATGTAGAAATCTCAATTATTGACTTAAGTGGAAAAATAGTGTATAATAAAAATTATAATAATACAGTTAACACGATAGATGTTAGTAGCTATAATTCTGGTTTATATTTTGTAGAAATAAAAACAATTAAAGCAATTCAAAAACTAAAATTAATAATAGAATAAGTTATTATGTGGAAACGAAGAGGCTGTCCAAAAAGTTCCAAAACTGTCATTCCCTTGAAAAAGGGAATCTTATATCTATCAGTAAACTGAATGTTACAAGATCCCCAATCAAGTTGGGGATGACAAAGAAAGACTTTTTGGACAGCCTCTTTTTAAATTTATTACTACCTATTATTCTTAATTTAGTTCTTTTGTAGGGCGATAAAAATAAATCTCGCCACTTACAATATTGTTTAAATTTAATTCACTTATACCAACTTTTCGTTTAGAAAACTCAGTGTTTTGGTGAGCAATTTCAAAAACTCCATCTCCAAGAACTTTATAAACTACCGCAGTATGGTGGGTCATAAGTTCAGTATAAGTTGTATTACCTTCTGTATAGCGAATTTTTACATTTTTAAATTGAATAAAATCTCCAGGAAAGACCTGATCGTTCAATGGATCAATAGAGTTCCCATAAATATATTGCTTGTCCCAGTCTGCATTAACCAATATAAGTGCTTGATTTGCTAGATCCCAACATTCTCCACGATCAACTTTTTTTCCAATAACAGACTTTACATATTTATAAACTTGTTTATTTAGATCCGGGATATTTTGTTGAGCATAAGTGTTTTGGTGGATTCCAAAGCATAATAAAGTATAGATTATTAATAGACTTTTTTTCATATAATTCAAATTTGAGTTATAAGGAAAACGCAAAAGTTCTTAAGATGTTTTAACGAAATTTTTATTTTTATTTTTTAACAGTAATGATCCCATTTCCTTTGGCAACACAATTTCCAATATGAGCAGACGATTCAATACCTGCTTTTATAAGCTCATCAATTACAGCATCTTTTTGATCTTGAGAAATAGTAAACAACAAACCACCTGAAGTTTGTGCATCACTTAAAATGATTTTCTCTATATCAGAAACATCATTTTGCCAATCAATATATTTTGAAAAATGGTTTAAGTTATTTGTTGATCCACCCGGAATAATATTGCTTGTTGCAAACTCCCAGGTTTTTTCAATAATTGGAACCTGCTTAGCTATAATTTCAACATCCATTTTACTGGCAAGCGAAATTTCACTTAAATGGCCTAGTAGTCCAAATCCGGTAACATCAGTACATGCGTTGACATTAAATTTTTGAATTATCTCAGCAGCATATTTATTTAATTCTGACATTGTTTTAATGGCAAATTGCTCTGTTTTTTCATCAACTAAACCACGCTTTAAAGCTGTTGTAATAATCCCTAAACCAATTGGTTTTGTTATAATAATTGCATCACCTTCTTGTGCATCTGCATTAGATAAAATTTTGCTCGGATGAGTAATTCCATTTACAACCATACCAAATTTTGGTTCAGGATCATCTATTGTATGTCCGCCAATTATGCTTATACCTGCTTCAGTTGCTTTATCCTGAGCTCCTTTTAAAATCTCCTTTAAAACTTCCATTGGTAATCTGTTCGAAGGAAAACCAACAATATTTAAAGCGAAAATTGGTGTAGCGCCCATTGCATATATATCACTTAAGGCATTTGCCGCAGCAATTGCACCAAAATCATATGGTTTATCTACAATAGGAGTAAAGAAGTCGAGTGTTTGGACTAAAGCTGTTTCATCGTTTATCTTATAAACTGCAGCATCATCTGAGTTATTCGTATCAATTAAGATATTAGGATTAGTAGTTATAGGAAGATCTTTAAGAATCTTTTCTAATTCCTGAGGGCGCAATTTGCATGCACAACCTAATCCTTGTGTAAATTTGGTAAGTTTTATATCAGAAAAATCTTTTACTTGAATGTTTGATGGTTCCGAATCATCAACATTAAATTGTTTAACTGTTTCAATAATAATTTCAGCTGCACGGTTTATTTCGTGTTCCGAAGTATATTTCCCTACAGAAAAGCGAATGGTTCCCATAGCATAATCAGTATTCAATTTTATGGCAGTAAGCACAGGAGAAACATCAACTGAATCGGTATGACAAGCTGCGCCGGCAGATGCTGCAATGCCTTTACTTTCAAGTTCGTTAAGTAATATGTTAGCTTCAATGTTTGGGAAACTAATATTTAAAGTATTTGCCAATCGAAGCTCGGGATGACCATTTAATTTTATTTGAGGAAATGCATCATATAATTTTTTAAACAATAAATTACGAAGCGTTTGCATATGTGTAATATTGCGGTATAGGTATCTATAAGCAATGTCACATGCTTTTCCTAAACCAACAATTTCCAAAACATTCTCGGTTCCTGCTCTTTTGTTTTGTTCGTGATCGGCACCATGAATTAGCTTTTCGAGTTGAACACCATCTTTAATGAATAATACTCCAATTCCTTTTGGAGCATATAATTTATGTCCCGCAATAGAAAGTAGATCAATCCCCATTTCCTTAACATCGATTGGGTATTTACCAGCAGATTGTGCCGCATCTGTATGAAAATATATGCTATGTTTTTTTGCAATTTTAGAAATTTCAGAAATAGGTTGAATTGTTCCTATCTCATTATTTGCATGCATTACAGTAATTAAAATAGTTTGATTTGTAATTTCTGATTCAAGTTTCTTGATATCAACAATTCCATTTTCATCAACAGGAATATAAGATATTTTAAAACCTTTACGTTCCAAATATTTACAAACTTCAATTACAGCAGGATGCTCTATGGTTGAAGTTATAATATGGTTACCTCTATTTTCGTAAGCATATGCAATTCCTTTTATTGCATAATTGTTTGATTCGGAACCTCCACTTGTAAATATTATCTCGTGAGGTTTACAATTAATTAAATTAGCAACTTGTTTACGCGAATTTTCAACGGCTTTTTTTGTTTCTATTCCATAGCTGTGAGAGCTACTTGGATTTCCAAAATAGTCGGCTAAATATGGTTGCATTGCTTGTGCTACTTCTTTATCAACAGGGGTAGTAGCATTATAATCGAGATATATTTTCATTTTTGAATTTTTTGTAAAATGTAAATTTACAAAAGATTCAAATAATAATCATGATTATAGTTGAGATGCCCTTATATTAATGGAACTTTCTTGAATTCATCATTAGTCGTAGATAATCCTTAAAAGTTCTAAAAATTCTCATTTTAGATTTTGCTTTTCTTTTATCGACACGTAAACTTGTAGGCACTTCAATAACCGAAGCACCAACTCTTACTGCTTTAATTAGAATTTCAACTTTACATAAAAATCCTAATTCCGTAATAATTGTATTGTAGTTTTTCTTGATATCTTGAATGATTGATTTCTTATAAACTCTGTAAAATGAACTAAGTGTTAGTATATTAAGATTTAATAAAAAACGCATTATTAGATTTGCAAAGAAAGACAATGCTTTTCTGAAAAAAGTTGTTTTACTTAAGCTACCACCTTGTGCATAAACCGATGCAAGTACTATATCATATCCTAAATTAGAAATAGCTATCATATTTTTCAGGATCGAAACATCCGATGTATTGTCACCTTCGATTGTAACAATAGTATCTGAATCATTTTTCGAATTTTCTAAAATCCATTCAAATCCTAAATTAAAAGAATCTCCAGGTCCTTTGTTTATTTCTTTTGTAATTACATGGCAATTACTTTCGTCGAAATGATTCTTTATAATTTGTGGAGTATCGTCTTTAGAACAGTCATCAACAAACAAAAAGAACTTTTCCATTTCCGGTAAAATTGAAGTAAGTTCATTTCTTAAATCTTCAATATTGAGAGATTCGTTATATACTGGAATAAGGAAATATATCATTTTTTTTCTCTTTGTTTTTGCCACTCAATTGTTCTTTTTAAACCTTCTTCTAATGTATATTTTGGTTTATAATCGAAGAATTTTTGAAGTTTGTCAATACATGGTACTCGACGTTCAACATCTTCGTATTTACCAAAACTTGCATAGGGTACAAAATTGATTTTAGCTTCACTTTCATTACCGTTTATCAAGCCCCAAATTAATTTTCCAAGATTTAAAATGGTGATTTCTTCTTTAGGATCAGATGCAATGTTAAATATTTCCTTATCAGATTTATTTGATTCAATACATAAAACTAAAGCAGCAACAGTATCTTCAATAAAAGTAAATGTACGTGTTTGTGATCCATCTCCATGAATATCAATAGATTCATTATTAAATGCTTTGTTTATGAATAATGATTGTGGACCACCCCACCAGGTTAGGTTTTGGTTTGGACCATAAGAACCAAAAAAGCGAACAATTGTGTAGTTTAAATCAAATTCATCGGAGTTAGCAATTATGTACTGTTCACCATATATTTTTGATAATGCATACGCCCATCTTTTCACTGTAGAATCACCAAGAACAAAATTAGAATCTTCTTTAAAAGGTAATTCTTTATTTTTTCCATAAACATCAGATGTGGATGCAAAAAGTAATTTACATTTGTCAGATACGCATTTGTTAACAATATTCTTTAACATAATAGAATTCTCTTCCAGCGTTCTATATGCACTTGAATATCGTGGTATTTTTTGCGATGCTAAATGAACCACTAAATCAGCTTTAATATCTTTTAGAAGCAATGGATTACAAATATCACCCTGAATAAATTCAAAGTTTTTATGATTGTGAATTTCTTCTATATTAATTAAGCTTCCATAACTTAAATTATCTATTCCTACTATTTCGTGATCTCTTGATAAAAGTTCTTTTGCAAGATTAGATCCTATAAAGCCTGCAACACCTGTAATTAATATTTTCATTTATTCAGTTTATTTTCTTTATTAGTTGATGATAAATTTATTGATTCATGAATCTGATATTGTAAATTGCAAATCCTTTTGGGAAATCAATAATTTTAGTATTGTATAAAAACTGCATTTTATTTTCGCCTTGTTTTAACCATTCTTTTTTAATGAAAAGCTTATAATCTTGTCGTGAGTTGCTTTTTGTTGCTTTAAAAATAATATGATTCTCTTGATTAATCGCAACATAAGCCTCGTTCTGAGTGTCAACACCTTCAGCTTCAATAATTAGCATAACACCCTTTTGAACAGCATTTAGATTTGGAAGATTGAAATTAAGTTCTTTAGAAGCCACTTTCTTGCTATTCTTACCTAGGTCAATTACTAAAGCATTTTGATGTTTTTTTGGTCGATTATGATCCCAACTAAACACTTTTATATCTCCATTCTTTCCTAAATTAAAGTGGTAATCCATATTTTTTATCACAAAATCTCTAGCTCTTGGATCAGTTAATACATTGTCGAAGTAAAAGTCTGCAAATACCCATCCTGTTTTATTCTCTTGATATGTTTTAGTTAAATCTTCGAGTGTAAAAGCTGATTTATTTGTACCTAAAGATTCTCTATTAACAAATCTCTTTTCATTTACATCGTACCTTCTTTGTCTGAACCAAATTGAATTATCTCTTTTAAAGTAAAAATTGGTTGCACTAGGCCATGTTGAGATTAAGGCATCTTGTTTTCGAATGTAAGGACTAACTTGTTTGGCTAGATCTTTCCAATTTGTAAATGAACTATGAAAAAGTGTTTTCTTAACAACTTGCCCGTGTTCTTTATTTTTAAGTAAGGATTTTATTTCATCTTTAGGAATAGAAATAATTAGTCCAATAAAAATTGCTAGCAAACAAAAATAACTAAACCACTTTTTTCTTAATAATTTCTTTGATATTAAAAGAGGAAAAATTCTTTTTAATAAGAAGTAAATAAAAATCGATATATAGATTAAAAATATAGGATATATGTGATAAAGATAATTTGGCGTTGATGGTTCTCTGAATACAAAACTCATTAATAAAAGTGGTACAAGAAACATTGAGAATAAGTACACCGCAGCTTCCCGTTTTTTAGGAATAAGAAAGGATGAAACAATTCCGGCAATTCCTAAAAAGTAGAGTATCGTATAATCATTTTTAATTACGTTAAAATAAATCATGAAACTTTTAAGTCTTAAATCAGGATTCATAAATTTATTATAAATCATAGTCCAGTCAGGTAAAACCCAGTTTACAATTCTTTCCGATAGTAAAATTCCTAATATAGGACGTGCTATAATATCAAGCAGAGCAGGTGTTAGAAAAATCCCAATACCAATAATTATTAGATAAGATAATATGCTATAAATGTTGGTAAATGGTTTTGGGTTTTTATGAATAATATGGCTTGCTGCTTTGTATAAAATGAAAATACTAAGTCCGAATATGGCAAAAAATGTTAATTGATGATTTAAAAACGAAAACACAAAAGCAAATGGAAACAGAATTAGATATTTAGTATTTAATCCATTTTTTGTAAAGAAATTTTCTTTGCTTTCTGATTTCGATACCGAGTTGAATATTAGCCAAATAACAATAAGTAATAATATATATGCAAAACCAAAACTTGCATAGTTTCTTGCCAACCTCGACCAACAAATTATATAAAGAGAAAATGCATATAAAAAGGATGATGTAATTCCGATATTGTTGTTATATAGTTTTTTAGCAAATATGTAAATAAATGGTATAGTGGCAGATCCAAAAATAATACTAGGTATTCGTGCAACACCTTCACTTATTCCAAAAATCTTAAAAAAAGCTGTAACGCACCAAGTTAGAAAAATGCCGTTCATATCACCCTGATTAATAGCAGTATCATTTAATGTAGCTATTGCCGGGTTAATATGCATATACTCATCAAGCCAAACAGATAAATATCCAATCCTGTAAGCTCTTACAATAAAAGCAACTATGGTTATTAAAGCAACAATATATGGAGCATATTTAGAAAGATCTTTCCAATTTGGGAATATTAATTCGGAGTTTTCTTTTTGTTTTTTTGATACTTTTTGTTTCATATTTCGATGCTTAAGATCGTAAATTTACTTTTTTGTGTGAATAATACATAAAATTAATTTCTGTTTTGTTTTTCAGCACAATTAAATATCTCTTTTATAGAAATATTTCTAATCCTATTTTAATAATATTTTGTGATTTATTAGAAGAACATTCTTTAATTTATTTTATCATATTAAGGTTATTTTATAGATATTAATTAGCTCATTTTCTTCTAAAAGAATGCGAATTTACAAAAAAAACGTAAATCATACACACGCAAAATAAAATCAAAAGATCTTTATTTAAAATTCAAGAATAAATTTTGTTCCTTTCCCAATTTCGGAGTTAACTTGTAACGATCCTTTATGCATTCTCATTATTTGTCGAGATAAGCTCAATCCGATTCCAGAACCTTCTTTTTTTGTTGTATAAAATGGGATAAATATTTTATCAATTTCTTCTGGCTCTATTCCTTTTCCATTATCGTTGATTATTATTTTAGGTTTGTTTTGATGATTAGACAATATTTCAATTTTAATTTCTGGCTCTTTTTGGTTTTGAACTGCTTCAATTGCATTAATAATTAAGTTAATGATAACTTGTTCAATTTGATCATAATCAGCAAAACAAGGTATTGTATCTCTATCCTTTAAAAGACGATAATTTATGTTTGTTTCTTTAATTTTTTGACTAAGCAATGTACCACAATGATTAAGTAATTCGACCAAGTTTATTTCTTTAAAATCAGGTTTTGGAATTCGTGTTAATTGTTTGTACGACGATACAAACTTCAACAATCCTTTACTTCTGTTTTCAATTGTTTTTAGACTTGAAATGATATCATTAAAATCATCATCAGATAAATTTGATAATTCAGTTTTATCTCCATTTGTTTCGTCGAGTGTTTCGTTTATAGCATTACTTAACGATGAAATAGGAGTAACGGAATTCATTATTTCGTGAGTTAGCACACGAATTAACTTTTGCCATGATTCTAATTCTTGATATTCAAGCTCTTGTTTAATGTTTTGCAATGAAACTAATTTTATTTTTTTATCTTGAATCTTAAATTCTGTGACATACAACGAAAGGTGTAGTAACTCATCTTTTATTTTAATTTTTATCAGATCAGTCTCTCCTGATTTTAAATTTGAAATAAGATTGAATAAGTTTTTATCAATAGAATCGATTTTTTGGATATTTTGATTTGTATAGACTTCTAAAAGCTCTGATGCTGTGATGTTAATAAACTCAATTTTTCCATTCTCGTCAAAACTAAATAGAGCTGTTTTAATATGTTCAATCATTGTTTTTAAGTAGTGGTATTGAACTTCTTTGTCGATTCGTATATTTCTAAATTCGCCTAAAATAGTTTGGTATGCTGTTCTAAGTAAATCTTTAGTTTTTTTATCAGAAACATCTATTGAGGTACTTAAAAAATCACGTGATTTGATAGAAAGTAGAAATTCTATTAAACTTCGTTTGTATTTTTCGGCATATCGAATAATCTCTATCAGAAATACAATCGAGAATAAAAAAGATACAACGGTTGTAACATACCATTCATTCTTATATGATGAGTAAATAGATGAGAATATAAATATGCTTAAAAGTAATGATCTAACTATTAAGCCAAGTCTAAAGTTTTTAAAATCCATATTTTGTCATTTTTCGATACATAGTTGTTCTTCCTAATCCTAATTCTTTAGCTGCTGCACTAACATTAAAACTATGTTTCTTTAAAGCTCGTTCAATGGTTAGCTTTTCAACTTCTTCGAGATTTAAGTTGTTTTTAACCAAAGATGAACTTTCTGATATATTCAAAACAAAATCTGAAGGATTTAGAATGTTGCTATTACTCATTATAACAGTTCTTTCGATAATATGCTGAAGCTCCCTAATATTTCCAGGCCAATTGTATTTTTTAAGTTTCTTAATAGAATCTAAACTAATTTTAGTATCTATCTTATTGTATTTTTTTTTGTAGATTTCGAGAAAGTGATTTGCCAGTAAATGAATATCTTCAAGTCGATCTTTTAACGGTGGAATATGAATTTCTACTGTATTAATTCTAAAGAATAAATCTTGTCGGAATTCATTCTTATCAACCATTTCTTTTAATGGCATGTTGGTTGCGCAGATTAATCTAATATCAACAGGAATAGGTTTGTTTGAACCTACTCTGGTAATTTCTTTGTTTTGAATTGCAGTTAATAGTTTCGATTGTAGAGACAAAGATAAATTCCCTATTTCATCTAAAAATAAGGTTCCTTTATCTGCAATTTCAAATCTACCTGCTCTATCTTCTTTTGCATCGGTAAAAGCCCCTTTTACATGACCAAAAAGTTCAGATTCGAAAAGTGTTTCAGGAATAGCGCCTAAATCAACATTAATAAAAAGACTATCAGATCTATCGGAGTTTCTATGAATAGCTCTGGCAATTACTTCTTTACCAGTTCCATTTTCTCCTAAAATCAGAATGTTGGCATCGGTTTTAGCAACTTTATCTATTATATTATAAAGCTCAAGCATTTTGTCAGATTCACCTATAATTTCTGAATATGACTGATCTATATCTTTAACTAAAACATCCTGTTTACTTTTTAGCTGTTTAATTTCTTGTTTTGATTTACTCAGATTATAGGCAGAAAGAATAGTTGCCAATAGTTTTTTATTATCCCAGGGTTTTACAACAAAATCAACGGCCCCAATTTTCATTGAATCTATTGCAAGGTTGATATCGCCGTAAGCTGTCATCATAACAACAACTGTATCAGGATTTATATTAATTATCTTTTTTAACCATTCGAGTCCTTCCTTTCCACTTGTAGCTCCGGTAGAAAAATTCATATCCAATAATACTACATCAAATATGTTTTTCTCAATAAAAGGGATTATATCTTGGGGTTTGGTTACTGTTTTTATTGATGAAAAATCTTTTTTTAACACCATCTTGGTCGATAGCAAGATGTCTTTATCATCATCAATAATTAGAATCTTTCCGTCAATCATAATAATTCTATTAATTTAGATGAATAAAAGTACAAAAAATATTTAGAATGTGTTCCGTATTGAAACATTTCGTGTTCCGAATAAGAACATGTTATATTTTGATTTGCAAAGGCCGATGTGTGTAATGTTCACGTATTCAGGTTTTTATATTTTGCGGCATGGTGATTGAAAAAGAAATAAAAACATAGAAAGTAAAAGCATGTTAAAAAATTATTTACAGATAGCATATAGAAATTTTCTTCGAAACAAGAAATACTTTCTTATTAATGTATTTGGGTTATCTTTTGGAATAACGGCTTGTTTGCTCATATTTACTTATATCTATCACGAAACAAATAGTTTTGATAAGGATTTTAGTGATTCAGAAAGAATATACAGAGTCATTTCCACCGCTACATTTGATGGCAAAGAGTCTATATTTCCTTTTACTTTAGGAAAGTTTGGCCCGGTTTCAAAGGAACAAGTTACCGGAATTGAGAATATGTTTCGTGTTCATCATTATCCTAATATAGAATTGGAATATGAAACCTATAAATCGTCGGCGTTAACAATACAGTATGTTGATTCAACCTTTTTTGAAGTGTTAGATTATCCCCTTGAGGTTGGAAATTATGATAATAACTTATTGTCTCCTTATAGTGTTATTTTATCAAAACAAACAGCGTTAAAAATATTCGGTAAGTCTGATCCGTACTTTAAAATTGTAAAAATTGAAGGGCAGAATTATACGGTAAAAGGGGTTGTTGATACAGAAAAATTTAAATCGCATTTTCATTTTGATGTACTTTCTTCAATGTCATCCTTAATAAGACCTGATTATAATATTATTGAAATTGAAGGCATTCATTTTCCAACTTACTTAAAATTGTCTGAAGAGGTATCTGTCGAAAGTATATATGAACAGCTTAATATCATTAATGATAAAATTACCAAAGAGAAATTTGGTCAATATGAAATTGATCTGGATATTTACCTTCAGCCTCTTAAGAGAATACATTTATTTTCTGATTACAATCCTGATTATGCAATAACAACAGATATAAAGTATATTTATTTATTTACAGCTTTGGCAATATTTATATTATTAATTGCAGTAGTTAATTTTATAAATCTATCGATTGCTATATATAATAAAAGAACCAAAGAAGTAGGAATTAGAAAGGTAGTTGGAGCACGAAGAAAAGACCTGATAACACAGTTTGTTTCCGAGTCGGTATTAATCACATTTATAGCATTTATTTTTTCGTTAATTTTTGTTGAAATGCTTTCCAATCCGTTTCGGAATATAATGCAAGCACACATAGAACTTATATATTATCAAAGCCCTATTGTTCTTCTACTTATATTTGGTTCTATTGTCTTAATAGGATTTTTATCGGGACTTTATCCGGCTTTTTATTTATCCGGCTTAAAAACCATTGTCTCATTAAAAGGGATTAGAAAAATTCAAAAGTTTAATCTTCGAAAGATTCTTGTAGTAATGCAGTTTGGAATATCAATATTCATAATTATAGTTCTCCTGCTGTTATCTTATCAAATGAAATATCTTAAAGATAAGGATATGAATTTTGAAAGATCAAATATCATAGTACTGAAAGATTTGACTGAGAAAGTAATTGAGGATTATCAAGTAATTAAAAGAGAGCTTGAACAAATTTCGGGAATTGTTTGTGCAACAGCTTCTTATTCTGTGCCGGGAATTAATAGGATAAGCAATGATTTTGTTTATATAAAGGGACAGGATCCAAATTCAGGTATAATATTTAATTTTAATAATATACATTTTGATTATATCAAGACTTTTGGCATTAAAATAGCACAAGGACGAGATTATTCGGAGGTGTTAGGCTCAATGGAAACAGGATATATAATAAATGAAGTTGCTGCTAAAAGACTTGCATTAGAAAACCCAATAGGTATAATTATTAATGCTAGGGAGCAAGAAGGTAAAATAATAGGTGTTGTCGAAGATTTTAATATACGGTCGTTACACGAACCAATAAGCCCTTTGTTATTGTATATGCAATATAAATACTTTAATTATATTTCTATTAAAGTTTCATCTAATGATATTTTAATTATCGAAAATATAAAACAAAAAATCAAGGAAATTGATCCTGATTACGTTTTTGATTATTTCTATATTGATGAAGCTTTAAAAAATATGTATCAAGATGAGGACAGGACTTATGGACTATTTAGCTATGCTGCGATTCTTGCTATAATTATTTCATTGTTTGGTTTATATGCATTAACCCTTTTCACTATGCAAGATAATATAAAAGCTATTGGTGTTAGGAAAGTAATGGGTGCTTCAAATAAGATAATTGTTATCAATTTGTTAAAGGATTTAACAAAATGGGTATTAATATCTAATATTATAGCTTGGCCAGTTGCATTCTATTTTATGAAAGACTGGCTTCATAAATTTGCCTATAGTATTGATATTTATGAATATTGGTGGTGTTTTATACTTGCAACTACTCTGACTTTTATATTATCAATTTTAGTTATTATTAATCAATCATTGAGAGCTGCTAACACAAATCCTGTTGAAAGTTTAAAATATGAATAAGATAAAAAATAAATAAAAATTATGATTAAAAATTATTTAAAAACAGCATATAGAATCCTTTTTAGAAACAAGGTATATTCATTAATTAATATTTTTGGTTTATCAATTGCTTTAACGAGTGTATTAGTAATATTTCTATTTATCTCACATGAATTAAGTTTTGATAAACACCATTCTAATTTCGATAATATATATCGGGTAGTGAATATGCAAATTAAAAATGATAAAGAAACTTTCGATGAAACTGTTCCTGTACCATTAGGTAAGGTGTTGAAATCAGATTTGACTGGACATGAAAATGTAACTCAGGTTTATTTTAGTCCGGAACAGCTTATAAGAATAAATGAAGATAAATACCTCGAAAGTAGCTTTCTTTTTGTAGATACTAATTTTGTAAAAGTGTTTGATGTTGAGTTTATTGAAGGTAATCCTTTAGATCTTAAAAATCCAAATGTTATATTCTTAACAAAAACCTATGCAATAAAATATTTTGGATCAGCAAAAGATGCTGTTGATAAGGAAATAATATTATTGGACTCAATTAGCTTTAATGTTGCAGGAGTTGTTGAAGATCCTGTAAAACAAACTCATATGCCATATAATGTTTTGTTATCTTGGAGTTCAATTAATCAGAATTATTTTTCTTTTGATTATGATGAATGGGGTACACGAATATCTGGGTTTGGGACTTATTTAACTTTAAATGAAGAAACATCAGTAGAAAAAATTGAAAAATTAATTCGGAATATAGTTAATGTCAAAAATACAAATTGGGAAGACGATGAAACAGAAAAAGAAGAATATTTTCTTCAAGCTTTAAGGCAAATTCATTTCGATGATAGATTTGGATCTTTTCCTGGAGCAAATATAACAGGGAAAGCATTTATATGGGTATTTACAAGTGTAGCTTTATTTATTTTACTGATAGCATTTATAAACTTTACAAATTTATCAATAGTTCAAACAATAAAACGAGCTAAAGAAGTAGGGATTAGAAAAGTACTTGGTGCTGATCGAAGAAAATTGGTTAAACAATTTTTGGGTGAGACTTTTTTATTATTACTTATTGCAGAAATTATTGCGTTAATACTTACCGAGGTAATCCTAGATAAGATTAATGAAATATTAGGGAATAATATTCATCTAAAGCTATATGGTGATTTTACCATTGTAGTATTTCTATTGTTTGTATTAATTTCTTTAACATTTTTATCAGGTATATATCCTGCTTCTGTTTTATCTAGATACAATCCAATTCGTGCATTAAGATATAATATGAAAATGGGAAAAAAGAAATCATTTTCGATGTATAACATGCTAGTTGTATTGCAATTCTTTATATCACAAATATTAATAGTTAGTGCAATAGTCATATCACTTCAGATAGATTTTATAAACAATAAAGATCTCGGTTTTGTAAAAGAAAATATTTTAACGATTAATTTACCCGATGGGCATAACGATAAAGCAAAAACATTATGTGAGCTTCTACGTCAAAATCCGAAAATCGAGAATGTTTCTTTGGGTATTGGAGCTCCAATATCAGGTTCAAATATTACATCAAGTTTTCAAAAAATTGGCGATGAGGAAACAAATTTTTATGCCAATGTAAAAACTGTTGATTCAGGTTATAAAGACTTATACGAACTAGATATGTTAGCTGGAAAATGGTACGATGATTTCAATACAAATGATTCTACATTTAATATTGTTGTAAATAGCACTTTGATAAAGCAGATTGGGATTGATAATCCTGAAGATGCTATAGATCAATATTTATGGGTTTTTGGTTCTTTAAATGCAAAGATTGTAGGTGTTGTTAAAGATTTTCATGCATATACTTTTCATCGTAAAATATCTCCGGTGATTTTTCTTCCGCTTGATCTTTATTTCTCTCAACTAAATATTAAAACAAACAGTACTGAATTAACAACGCTAATTCCATTTATAGAATCTACCTGGAATGATGTTTTCCCTGATTATATTTTTTCGCATCAAGTATTAGAAGATTCTATAATTAGACGATATAGATCTGAAAAAAGAATGTCTGATATAATAAAAATATTTACGTTTATAGCGATATTAATTGCTTGTTTAGGATTGTATGGATTAGTATCATTTATGATGGTCCAGAGAACCAAAGAGATTGGAATCCGAAAAGCATTGGGAGCTTCTGTTTTTACATTAATTAAATTAGTATCAAAACAATTTCTAATACTGGTAATTGTATCTTGTGTAATTGCTTGGCCGGTAGCTTATTATTTAATGAAAAGTTGGTTGGTGAATTATGCCTATAAAATCGAAATGAATATATTTATATTTATTATTTCGGGTGTAATTTTAATTGCAATTACATTTATCACAATTCTTTACCAATCAATAAAAGTGGCTTTAACAAATCCAGTTGAGGTATTAAAATACGAATAAAAGTAATTAATTATGATAAAAAATTATATACAAATCGCGATACGAATACTTTTTAGAAATAAAGTATTTTCATTAATAAATATATTAGGATTAGCATTTGGATTAACAAGTTGTTTGCTCATTTATATTTATGTTTCAAGTGAATTAAGCTTTGATCGATATCACAAGGATCATGAGCAAATATTTAGAGTTGTTACCAATGAATTTACTGATCAGGGAATAAAAGAAAATACAGCTGTTCCTTATCCATTTATAAGAACTGTTAAGAGTAGTATATCCGGACTTGATGAGGTTTTATTTATTTATGCCGTTAATCAAGTTCAAGTTACAGTTGATGATGAGATTTATAAAGAAAATGGAGTAATATATACAGATTCTAATGTTCAGAATATATTTAGTATAGAGATTGTTTCGGGAAGTTTCGATGCACTTTCAGAGCCAAATAAAGTTTTAATTACTGAGGCTATGGCCAATAAGTTTTTTGGTAATAAAAATCCTCTAGGTAAGATTATTACTTTTGATAACAATCACAATTTCGAAGTAGGAGGTATTGTAAAGGAGGCTCCATATAATTCACATCTTCCGTATAATATAATTGCTTCTTCAGCAAGCATGAGTAATGATTTGGTTGGATTCGATTATGATCGTTGGGATATAAATATTGGAGGATTTTATTGTTATTTAAAACTTCAAAATGGAACTGATATTAATTTGCTTGAGAAGCAAATTAATGAAGTTATTTATGAAACATCTACAAATGATGATAAGGATAGAAAGTATTTGCTTCAAAAATTAACAAAAATTCATCTTAGTAGCGAATATCACTATGTAAGTGCTATGCCGTATACTACAAATCCAAAATTTCTTTTAACTCTTTCATTAATTGGTTTGTTTATCTTGCTAATAGCAAGTATTAATTTTGTAAATCTGGCAACTGTTCAGGCAATTAAAAGAGGGCGAGAAATTGGAATTAGAAAGATTATAGGGGCTTCAAAGAGTAAGCTCATATTTCAAAATTTAGGAGAAACGTTTTTTATCGTATTGTTATCTGAGATAATTGCAGTGATTTTAGCTGAAATTTTCTGGCCTCAAATAAGTACATATTTCCAGATGAATTCAGAGATTTCAGTTTACTCAAATTACCATATTTTTATCTTCTTATTAATTGTATTAATTATAGTCGTAATATTGTCCGGTATTTACCCAGCCATTGTTTTATCTAAATTTTCGCCAATAAAAACAATAAAGAGTTCTTCGGGATTAAAATCATCAAAAACTTTTTCACTTAGAAATTTACTCGTTACATTTCAGTTTGTAATTTCACAGATATTGATAATTGCATCCATATTTATTTCATTGCAAATTAGTTATATAAATAATAAAGATTTAGGTTTCCATAGAGATTCAGTATGGAGTATTGAGTTACCAATGAATGATAATGATAGATTTGAAAGTTTAGGTTTTGAACTGGAAAAAATACCAGAATTAAGTGATATATGTTTTTCAATGGGAGGGCCAATATCACGAGGAAATATTAATACCCAATTTAGTGAAATGGGTACAGATAACTGGGGAAATGTAATTATAAAACCTATTGATATAAAATATAAAGATGTTTTTGGAATTGATCTATTAGCAGGGCGATGGATAAATAGAACATCTGAAGATGATTCAATAATGGAGTTTATTGTAAATAAAGCTCTAATCGAAGAAATAAATATTCATGATCCACAGAGTGCTATTGGAACGTTTCTCGAAGTTTCAAGTAATAAAGGGCAAATTGTTGGTGTAACAGAAAATTTTAATGTTACAAGTTTGAAAAAGGATATTCCTTCTGTAGCGATGATGTATTTTTCAAGATTTTTTTGGACAGCATCATTTCATGTTGATATGAATAAAGAAGTTAAGAAAAAAGTAGCAGAAGCATGGAAAAGTGTTTATCCTGAGTATCTTTTAGAATTAATTTGTTATAATGATGAAATTGATGAATTATATAAAAATGAAAAAAATACATTTCAGTTAATCTTATTCTTTTCACTTGTAGCTATTGTAATTGCTTGTTTAGGATTGTATGGACTAATATCGTATATAGTTGTTCAACGAACAAAAGAAGTAGGAATAAGAAAAGTTTTAGGAGCTCCAGTTTCATCATTAATATATTTAGTAGCAAAACAATTTTTATTCGTAGTGTTTTACTCTTGTCTTATAGCTTGGCCCATTGCATACTATGTAATGAAAAATTGGTTAAATCAATACGCTTACAAAATTGATTTAAACATTTGGGTATTTGTAATATCAGGTTTTGTATTGATGATTATAACTATTTTAACAATAATAAATCAATCGATAAAAGTTTCAAATACTAATCCTGTTGAGGTTTTAAAGTATGAATAAGTAATTAACTTGATTTTCTCTGCATAAGTAGATATATTTATATTACTTTTCAAATATCTACTTATGCAAGTTAAAGGTACAGGTATAAAAACAACCAAAGAATTTGTTAAATTTCACTTTGCCGATGAATATACAAATTGGATAAATTCATTACCGATTAAATCAAAGAAATTGTATTTGGTTAATACACAATTTGCCAGTTGGTTTCCAATTCAAGAGGCATATATTGATCCTCTTGATAAAATTATTGAACTATTCTATAATGGTAATCATAAAGAAGGAGCAAATGCTATAGGAAGATTTAGTGCAGATTATGCCTTGAAAGGAATTTATAAAGTTTTTTTATTAATTGCCTCACCACAATTTTTGATGAAACGAGCAAGCAAAATTATAACAACATATTATGAACCTTGCGAGATACTTATTTCTGAGAATGGAAATAAATCAATCGTATTATCGATATTTAAATTCGATCAAATAAATGAAGCATTAGAGTATAGAATAGGAGCATGGTGCCAGAGGGCATTAGAATTAGCACATTGTAAAAACGTAAATTATAAGATACAAAAATCGCTAACTAAGAAGGATTCTGTTACTGAGATTAATTTTAATTGGGAGTGATAATGATTAAAATTATTTTGAGGCAAAGTATTTACAGAATTTCGCAATTCCGCACGTTTCACATTTTGGTTTTCGTGCAATGCATACATATCTTCCGTGTAAAATTAACCAGTGGTGAGCAATAGGAATTAGCTCTTCGGGAATATATTTTACCAATTGTTTTTCTGTTTCTAAAGGTGTTTTAGCATTTGTTGTTAATCCAATTCGTTTTGAAACACGGAAAACGTGAGTGTCAACTGCAAGTGCAGGCTTGTCATATACTACCGATGCAATTACATTAGCTGTTTTTCTTCCAACACCGGGTAATTTCTGAAGTTCAATAATATCGTCTGGAACGTTTTCATTAAAATCTTCGGTAAGCATTTTAGCCATTCCAACCAGATGCTTTGCTTTATTATTGGGGTATGAGCAACTTTTGATATATTCAAATACTTCATCGATTGATGCTTGAGACATTTCGTAAGCTGAAGGGAAACGTTCTAGCAAAGCAGGAGTTAATAGATTTACTCTTTTATCTGTGCATTGTGCACTTAGAATTACAGCTACAAGTAATTCGAAAGGAGAATTGTAATTAAGCTCTGTTTCAGCAACAGGTTGTTCTTTTTTGAAGTAATCTATTATATTTTCGAAACGTTCCTTTTTTGTCATTGTATTGAGAATTATTTGAATCTCAAAAGTAATGAAAAATAGAATCTATTTTAAAGGTAATAAAATATAAAATGTACTTCCATTATCAGGTTCCGAAACAACAGAGATTTTACCGTTTAGTAATTGTATAAGTTCACTCACAATGGTTAATCCTAAACCTGTACCACCTACTTTAATATTTATATTTTCATCGGCCTGTCTGAAAGGTGAGAATATGATATCTATTTTTTCCTTAGGAATTCCAATACCAGTATCTTTTACATAAAAAACAATGTTAGAATTCTCAACATTATATCCTAAAGTTATTGAACCTTTTTCTGTATAAAGAATTGCGTTTTTAACTATGTGTAAAAGTATCTTAAATATAATTGTTTTATCAGTAAATAAAGTGACTTCTTGACTCTCATAAAAAATGATTTCCAGTTCTTCTTTGTTTTTAAAAGTAAGATTGGTTTTTGCTTCCTTAATAATGTTAAGAAGTAGTGGAATTAATTGAAATTCTGATTTTCGAATATTATATTGATTTGTAGAAAGGTGTGCAATGTCCACTAGATTGTCAATAGTGGATATCAGATCGTTACTGTTTTTATTTATATGATCATTTATTTGTATTAATTCAGATTTCTTTAACTTATTTGACAGAATCATCTCAGAAAAACCAATAATACCATTTAATGGAGTTCTGATTTCATGCGAAATGGTTTGTAAAAACTTACTTTTTAACTTATCTGATTCCTCCGCTTTATTTTTTGATAGAATAAGTTCAACATTAATCTTTTTAAATCGAATTAAATAAAATAAAATAATTAATACTACAAAAAGTCCAAGGGCTACAATAACAATTAATAAAATATTGATTGTTTTTTGTTTTTCTAACTGTAAAGCAACTATTTCATTTTCTCTTTCTTGTTGTATAAGTTTTTGTTCTATTGCTTTTGCTTTGTTAATTTTCTGAACATCGAAAAGTTGATTGTGTATTTCGAAGAATTTCTCGAAATCTTTATATGCTTTATAATAATCCCTTTTCTTCGCATTAATTTGTGCACTTAACTTATATGCTTTACTTAAGGTGCTTTTTGAATTCAACTCAGTAGCATATGCAATTGTTTTTTTTAAATGAAATTCGGCATTTTCAATATCATCAATTAAATAGTAATATTTGCTAACAGTCATTAAATTGTTTGTTATACCATTTTTACTTTTAGCTTTACGCAAGTTTTCAAGTCCTTTAATTAGATACATTCTTGCTGTATCCATAATTTCTTTTTCCAAATATATTTGTGCAATTACAGTATATGAATTACCCATACTTTGATAAAGATTATGCTCTTCTTCAATTTTAATACCTTTTTCGAAGTATGCTAATGAACTGTCTAGTAATCCTTGATCAAAGAATAATTTTCCAATATTGGCAAATATTACCCCGGCAAAAGCTTCGTTACTATCAATTAATGCCAATTTAGCCGATTTCTCAAAATTTACCCGGGCTAATTCATATTCCATTAGGTTTTGATAGCTTAGTGCTAAAAGGTTATAAGTAGAATAATAATATTTTCTGGTTTTATCGTATTCAATTAATTCTTTTAAATTTAAACTGGATTCAAGTGATTTACTAAAGTCTCCGGTCACGCGATATAAATTTGAAAGATTCCAATAAAAATCAGCAAGTAAATCATAATTTCTTTTAGTGTGTTTAACACCTTGCTCATAATAAAAAATAGCAGAATCATTTCGATGTCTTAATTTGTATATTTCACCTATGAAATTATAGCTATGGCTAATGCCATATGTGTATTTATTTTGTTTAGATAATCCAAGTGTTGTTTTGGCAAGATTCAGAATACTATCACTTCCAATGCTGATATTTGTATTTATTATTTCAAAATAATTATTAATAGTCAGAATTTCCTTGCTAAGTCTTGTTGAATCATTATTCTCTGGATTATTACTTTTTAAATTAAAAAATGAGATAAGCGAAATAAAAAGTAACAGTAGTACTTTCTTATAGAATCTTAACATAATTTTCCTCAATTAAGTAGGAAAAATACCTCTTTGCGTAGTAAAAACAAAAATTAAACTCTGTTTTTTTACTAAAAACTACAATAAAATTAAATATTTGATTTTTTACTTTATTTCTCTGGTAAATTAATAATAGCTACTAAAAGTCAAGAAATACTAAAATTTATATCTTAATTAGCATAACTTTGTTACGAAATATTGATTAATAAACAGATTCTATATATTAATGATTAGTTACTTACAGGTTGAGGGTTTAAAAAAGTCTTTTGGTGATTTAGTGCTTTTTGAAGATATTACTTTTGGTATTGATAAAGATCAGAAGGTTGCTTTAATTGCTAGAAATGGAACAGGAAAAACCTCTTTATTAAAAATTATAGCAGGAAAAGATAGTCAGGATACTGGAAATGTTACATTTAAAAGAGACCTAAAAGTTGGTTTTCTTGAACAGAACCCACCTTTAAATTTAAATAATACCATTATTGATGAGGTTACTCATGCATCCGAAGAGATTAAAAGTGCCATTTTAGAATACAACGAAGCAATTGAAACGAATCAAAAAGATTTGTTGGCAAAAGCAATGGAGAAGATGGATCATTTGCAAGCATGGGATTATGATGTTAAGGTAAAGCAGATTCTTACTAAACTTAAAATAAATAGATATAATCAGAAAATAGAAACTCTTTCAGGTGGAGAAAAAAAACGTGTAGCTTTAGCGGCAGTTTTAATTGAGGAGCCTGATTTGTTATTACTCGATGAGCCAACAAACCATCTCGATTTAGATATGATAGAATGGCTTGAAAAGTATCTGAAAAATACTCGCTCAACCTTATTGATGGTAACCCACGACCGTTATTTTTTAGATCGTGTTTGTAACGAGATAATTGAAATGGATAATTCCAGTATTTATTCATACAAAGGTAATTACACTTATTTTATTCGAAAGCGCGAGGAAAGATTGGCTAACGAAGAAGCTATGGTTGAGAAAGCTAAGAATTCTTTACGCAAAGAGGAAGATTGGATGCGTCGTATGCCAAAGGCAAGAGGAACAAAAGCTAAATATCGAATCGATAATTATTATCAATTAAAGGATGTTGCCTCAAGTGGAAGATCTGAAGAGGAAATGAGAATTTCGGTTCAATCTTCGAGAATGGGTAAAAAGATAATTGAGATTAAGAATCTGAATAAAAAATTCGATGATTATGCTGTATTAAAGGATTTTAGCTACAATTTTACACGTGGAGAAAAAGTTGGAATTGTTGGTGATAATGGAACAGGAAAATCAACATTTTTGAACTTAATTACTGAAAATCTTCCGGCTGACTCTGGAACTGTTGATGTTGGACAAACAATTGTATTTGGTTATTACAAACAAGAAGGAATAAAATACAAAGAGGATCAACGAATAATTGATGTTGTGCAAGAAATTGCTGAGGTTGTTACTTTAGGCGATGGACGACAAATGGGAGTGAAGGAATTTCTGAACTTCTTTCTTTTTCCTTACGATACACATTATACTCCAATAACAAAGTTAAGTGGAGGCGAAAAACGACGACTTTATTTGGTAACTGTTTTAATGCGAAAACCAAATTTCTTGATACTTGATGAGCCAACCAATGATTTGGATATTATGACTCTTGCTGTATTGGAAGAGTATCTTTCGACATACGATGGTTGCGTTGTTGTGGTTTCTCACGATCGTTTCTTTATGGATCAGGTAGTTGATCATTTATTTGTTTTTAGAGGGAATGGAATTGTAAAAGATTTTCCAGGAAGTTATTCACATTATAGAGAATGGCTAATGGCTCTTGAAAAAGAATCGAAAAAGGAATTGAAATCTACAACAAAAAAAGAGAAACCTAAAAGCGATAATACTAAAAAGAAACCTTCATTTAAAGAAAAACAAGAATTTGAGAAGTTAGAAAATGATATTGCTTCTTTGGAGGATGAAAAAAAGAATATCGAAGAAGAAATTAGCTCAGGAAAACTAAATAACGAGCAGTTAATTGAGAAATCGAATCGTATTGGAGAAATAATCTCAGATCTAGAAGAGAAATCGGATCGTTGGTTAGAATTGAGTGAGTTTATGTAAATTAAAATTATTTACAGATAAGTGGTCTCAATTTCATAATATTATATAGTTTTATAAAATCTTTTAAAACGGATTTTAGAAAAACTAAATACTATGAAAAAGCTTATATTTTCAACGATAATAATAATTATTTCTGTATTTCAGATTAATACAAGTACAGCATGTACAAATTTTCTAGTTACAAAAGGAGCATCAATAGATAATTCTGTATTGTCTTCATATGCATGCGATTCACACGATATTTATGGTGAATTATATTTTTGGCCTGCAAAAGATCACCCTGCAGGTTCATCTGTTCGTATTGTTGATTGGATAACAGGAAAATATTTAGGGAATATTCCTCAGATTAATCATACATATAGAGTAATAGGAAACATGAACGAGCATCAGCTTGTTATTACTGAATCTACTTGGGGAGGACGAGAAGAGTTAACAGATAGTACAGGAATAATCGATATTGGAAGTCTAATTTATTTGACCTTACAAAGAGCAAAGAATGCAAGAGAAGCTATTCGTACCTTTCATTTTTTAACCTCAGAATATGGATATTATAGTATAGGAGAAACCTTTACAATAGCAGATAAAAATGAAGCATGGATTCTTGATTTAATAGGAAAAGATCATGGAAAAAAGGGTGCAGTTTGGGTAGCTCGAAAAGTACCCGACGGTTATATTTCGGGGCATGCAAATCATGCACGAATTACTAATTTCCCAAAACAGAATAAGAAAACATCTATATCATCAGATCTTATTAATAATGATAAGTATTTAAATAATCCAGAACTAGAATGTGTTTATGCAAGTGACGTTATATCATTTGCTATGGAAATGAACTATATAGATTCTAAAACTAAACATGATGATTTTAATTTTGCTGACACATATAATCCTTTAAGTTTTGGTGCTGCTCGTTTTTGTGAAGCTCGTGTATTTGCAGGATTTAATCGTGTTAATTCAGATATGGGTAAATATCTTGATTATGCAATGGGTGAAAATCTTCAAAACAGAATGCCTCTATGGATTAAACCAGATAAAAAGATTGGTGTTCGTGATTTAATGGAACTTATGAGAGACTATTATCAAGGTACACCAATGGATATGACAAAAGATGTTGGAGCAGGACCATATAAAAGTACGGTTCGTTGGAGACCAATTACGTGGGAAGTAAATGGAGAACGTTATTTTCACGAAAGAGCTATCTCAACACAACAAACCGCTTTTTCAATTGTAGCACAATGTCGTTCAGACTTTCCTGACCCAATTGGAGGTATTTTATGGTTTGGAGTTGATGATACTTATTTAACTGTTTACAATCCACTTTATGCTGGATTGCAAGAAGCTCCTGAAATGTTTAAAGTGGGGAATGGTGATATCTTAACGTACAGTGAAACTTCTGCATTTTGGCTATTTAATAGAGTTTCTAATAATGCCTATAATCAAATGAGTAGAGTTTATCCACTAATTAGAGAAAAACAAAATGAATTAGAACTAGGTTTTATTGAATCAACTAAAGAAATAGAACAAAAAGCATTAGAGATTTACCAATCAAATCCCGAGGAAGCAATTCAACTTATTAGTGATTTCTCGCAAAAATCTTGTTTAAAGACTTGGGAAACGTGGAAAAATTTAGAAAACTACTTGCTTGTTCATTATTCCGATGGTAATATAAAAAAGGAGCAAGGAACACGCGATAATTATGTACGCGAATTATTCAATGAAGAATTTGATATTCCAGCCATTGAGCAACCAGGTTATTCAGAAGATTATTATGAAAATATTGTAAGAGATACAGATGTTAAACAAAAAATGAAATAAATTTTTGAATCGGATTAAGATTTCTCCTCTTGATATTTGAAAATCAAATTTTGATCATCACATAATATTCAGTAATTTCAATTCCTGAAAAATTGTATATTATGAACTCATTTGGTAGGATATTTAAAATAAGTATTTACGGTGAATCGCATGGTAATCAGGTTGGTGTATTAATTGATGGTTGCCCGGCAGGATTGCAGATTTCAGAAGATGATTTTAAAGATGATTTATTACGTCGTAAAAGTGGCGCTAAAGGAACAACTCCAAGAATAGAAGATGATAAACCAAGTATAGTTTCTGGAGTTTTTAATGGATATACTACGGGAGCGCCATTATTAATAGCATTTCATAATAAGAATACAAAATCAAAGGATTACAATAATTTATATACTTTCCCACGTCCTGGACATGCAGATTTTACAGGAAAAATGAAATATGGTGGTTTTAATGATTATCGTGGTGGCGGTCATTTTTCTGGACGATTAACATTAGGTCTGGTTGCTGCTGGAGTTATTGCTAAGAAGCTGATACATCCTGTTTCTGTTAGTGCAGAATTAATTGAAGCAGGTGGAGAGTCTGATATAAATAAAGCTATTGATAAAGCTATAAAAAATGAAGATTCAATTGGAGGAATTATACAGTGTGTTGCTGAAAATGTTTCTATAGGATTAGGAGAGCCTTTTTTTGATTCATTTGAGTCATTATTAAGCCATGCAGTATTTTCAATTCCGGCAATTAAGGGAATTGAATTTGGTTCCGGTTTCGAGGCTGCAAAAATGTTTGGCAGCGAACATAATGATCAGTTAATTGATGCAACAGGAAAAACTGTTACTAATTTTGCGGGAGGTGTAAATGGAGGAATTAGCAATGGAAATCCATTAATTTTTAAAGTTGCAGTTAAACCAACCTCAAGTATTTCTAAATCTCAAAAAACTGTTAATTTAAATTCTGGAGAACAAGAAGAATTAAAAGTACGAGGTCGCCATGATGTATGTATTGCATTGCGTGTTCCAGTTGTGCTTGAATCTGTAACCGCAATTGTATTAGCAGATTTAATGATGCTGGAACAAAAAATACCAAGAGTAATTCCACAGAGTTAACCTATTATTAATCCATATAAATTTCAAAATGAGAAAATCTTTTATAATTGTAATAGTAAGCTTTATTATTGTTGTGCTTGCTGTCAATTTATTTGTTGATGCTCCGGTTTTTAATGATCCTAAGAAGAAGCTGGATTTTGTGCTTAAAGAAAAGCAAAATGATCGTTTAGATTTAATTTACCTTGAATTATTAGTTGAAGATTCACTTAATTTGGATTATCACTATGGATTACTTATAAATTATTTTCGACAACCTGTGCAGGATCGAATCTTTAAGGAAAAGGAGCTAACTGATATTTATTGGGAATATGCTGATGCTTCCGATTCGCATACTATTGATATTGGATACTATTGTTTGGGATTATTTTCTTCAATGAAAAAGGATTACAATAATGCATTATTATATTTTACACAAGTATCCAATGATACCTTAATGTATCTAAATAATTCAATGGGCCGGGTTTATCAGGAGATTTCTGATTCTGAAAAAGCAGAAGAATATTATAAAAAGGCTATATTTTCTAAAAGAAATATTGATGGTGCATATTCAAATCTTATTCGTTTATATTATTCACAACAGCGATTTCCTGAGCTCTATTTACTTTTAAAAGATCGTGAAGCACGAAAATATTTCCCATCTCAATTAAAGAGGTATTTATATTTAACTAACGTAAACTTGTTTGGTTACTTCAAATCTGTGTTTAATCATACATATCAGAATCAGAATTTAATAGGATTTTTAGGTGCTTTATTGGTAATGCTAAGTTGGTTATTTTATCTAAGAAAAATCGATATTTATGAACCAGAAAAGTGGAGAAACATCATACTTATTTTTATTCTAGGAATGATTTTCTCGGAGTTTACATTTTTGTTGAGTGATTTAAGCTCTATGTTTACTGGTTTTAATTTAAACGGTGGTGTATTAAATGATCTATTGTACTGTATTCTCGGTATAGGTGTTATTGAAGAATTAGTTAAGATCTTACCTGTTATTTTGATTCTTAAATTTACTCGAGCAATCAATGAACCTGTTGATTATCTGGTTTATGGTTCAGTTTCTGCCTTGGGCTTTGCATTTGCTGAGAATTTACTTTATTTTAATAATTATGGACCGCAAATAATAATGGGACGTGCATTAACTGCAGTAGTATTTCATATGTTTCTTACATCCTTAGCTGCTTATGGTTTAATGTTAAATAAATACAAATCGGGAAAAGGATTATTCACAGATTTTACTAAATATTTCATATTAGCAGCAATAATTCATGGGCTTTATGATTTTTGGTTAATAAACCAAACTGTAAGTAAATTTGGTTTGCTATCAATGGTTATTTTGGTTTTCTGTTTCTCATTCTTTAATACTTTAATATCAAATGCTCTAAGTAATTCAGAATTTTTCGATGAGAATATTCATTTAAATAAGAGGAAATTACAGAATTATCTTATATATAGTTTGTCGTTTATTCTAATGTTTCAATATTTAGTAATTTCATTTAAGTTTGGACATGAGGAAGGGTGGCAAAGTTTAAAAAGTTCGCTTATTTCGGGTGGATATTTAATTATTTTTATTTCAGCTAATATGGGAACTATTAGTATTAAGCACCGAAAATGGAAACCATTGCAATTAAGGCTTCCTAAGTTTTCTTTAAAATTAGAGCATAATCCTAACGATATTATTGGAGAAGAGTTTGATATTAGTGCTATTTCTAAAAATAGAGATTTAAGAAGGTTATTACCCAATAAAGGGAAAATATTAAAAAGAGAAACGGTCTCAGATCAACCTGATTGGTATTTATTCGAACTTGAAAATTATAAAGAAATACTCGATTTTAATGGTAGGTATATTCTTGTAAAAGCAAAAGATCCTAAAAATCCAATCAAAAATAATAAAGTAACAGAAGTAGCGATTTTCGTATTTATTAGTGATGATAAGATAGAGCAAGAATTAAAACATCGCGAAGACTTTTTATTTAAAGGTTGGGCAAAATTGAAATAAATCAACTCAAAAATATATTTGGTTGAAAGATCATGATTAACTTCATGGTCTTTTTTATGATTATTACTATGATATACTATGTTTTATCAATTTATTTTGAAAATGTATGATATTCTATTTATCGGGAAAACAATATGGCTTGGTGAATTAATAGCCTGTATACCAGTTGTATGCATTGGATAATCAATATTGATTCTTAAATATTAAAACGTTATCTTACTTCGTAATTTATAAATCAGAAAATTATGAAAAGGATAGCGTTTTTAGTATTAATTTATTTTGGGGTTTATATTCTTAGTGTAGTTGCCCAAATACCTAATGAATTTAATTACCAAGCGGTAATTCGTGATGATTCTGAAGAATTAATTAAAAATCAAAATGTATCTATTAAAATCTCTATTTTGGATGAATCTGAGACGATTCTTTATTCCGAAACGCATGCGGTTACATCTAATGCGTACGGAATGATTAATGTTAAAGTGGGTAGTGGAGTACCAGTTTTTAGCACATTTGTAGAAATAGTATGGACTGGTTCAGCTAAATTCATAAAAGTTGAAGCAGATATAAATGGAGGTACAGCTTACACTGATATCGGCACATCTGAAATATCTTCAGTTCCATTTGCAATTCATGCAAATTCAGCTTCTTTATTGGGAAGTGATAAAGTATATTCAACGGATACAGATACTTTATTTGTAGTTAAAGATTCTAATGGGAATGTAGTATTTGCAGTATTTCCAGATGGGGCTCAAATATTTGTTGATGAAACTGTAAAAGGGAAAGTAGGAGGTTTCGCCGTAAGTGGTCGTAATCCGAATAAAGCTGAACCTTTAGATATCTTTAAAGTTACACCTGATAGTACAAGGGTATTTGTAAATCCAATAACGGCAAAAGGAAAGGTTGGAGGATTTGCAGTAAGTGGTCGTAATCCTAATAAGGGATTGGCAAATGATTATCTATTAGTAACAAATGATAGTACAAGGGTGTATGTAAACGAATCAGTAGTAAAAGGTAAGGTAGGAGGCTTTGCTGTAAGTGGACGAAATCCAAATAAGGGTATCGAAAAAGACTATTTTAATATTTCAGGAAATTTGATTGCTGAAATCATAGACCCTAGTGAGGCACGAATATTCTGGTATCCTAAAAAAGAAGCTTTTTTAACTGGGCGGATTTTGGTTGAAAGTCCGGATAGTGTTGGAACTAATTCCATGTCTACAGGATTTGAGAGTAAATCAATAGGAAATTATTCTCAGGCACTTGGTTATAAAGCACGAGCAAAAGGAAATATTTCTACAGCAATTGGAAATTATGCTAATGCTGAAGGAGATGCCTCTTATGCTTTTGGCAACTATGCTACGGCACAAGATAGCAGTTCTTATGCAATTGGTAGTGGTGCTACAGCTTCTGGATTGAGAAGTTTTGCTATAGGTTCAACAGGAGTAGATTCTGCAGGAGTTACAACAAGTCCTACAAAAGCTACAGGTGATTATTCATATTCCTTTGGAATGGGATCTGTTGCTACTAATAAAGGTGCTATTGCCATTGGAACACAGGATACAACAGCTGGTGATTATTCTGTTACCTTGGGATATCAGTGTAAGTCTGGCAATTGGGCTGGAACTGCTATTGGTTATAAAAATTCAGTAACAGCAAATGGTGGTACAGCATTAGGATATGAAAGTAGTGCTGGAGCAGTTTATTCTACTGCAATTGGTTATAAAGCATCTACATCAGCAGGATGGTGGGCTGTAGCTATTGGAGAAAGGACATCAGCAACAGGATATTCGGCTGTTTCAATTGGTCGTTCGAATAGTGCAAGCGGAAATATTTCTTCTGCTATCGGATATAATAATGATGCAAGCGGACCTGGAGCCACAGCTCTTGGAGCAAACAACCAGTCTTCAGCAGATTATTCTATGGCTTTGGGTTATAATACTAATGCAACAGGTAATTATTCAGTTTCATTAGGGCGCGATTGTAACTCTAGTTCTTTAAATACGATTACAATTGGTAATGGTTCTGTCGCTACATTTAATGATGCCATTGCTATAGGATATCAGGATACTGCATCAGGAAATATTGCTTTAGCTACCGGGAGATGGACAAAGGCATCTGGTATTGCATCTTTTTCTGCCGGAGACGAAACAAAAGCAAGTGGACAAGGAGCTTTTTCAATTGGATATAGAACAAATGCAAGTGGTTTTGCTTCTATTGCTGCAGGTTCTCAGTCTACTGCCGATGGTTCGTATTCATTTGCCACTGGATTTAAAACTAATGCAAGTACTTTTGGAACTGCTACTTTTGGTTTTCAGAGCAGTGGTACCGGCAGGTATTCATTTGCAGCAGGTTACGAAACTGTATCGCAGGCTTATTCATCAGTGGTAATAGGCCGGTGGAATGTTATCTCAGGAAGTACAACTGCTTGGAGTTTAACAGATCCGGTATTTGTAATTGGTAATGGAACATCTACCTCGACAAGAACAAACGCATTAACAGTGCTAAAAAATGGCCGTGTAGGACTCCAGTCTGTTTTAGCTCCAACTTATGCTCTGGAGTTGCCAAATAGTGCAACGAATGGAATAGGTAGAGCAAGAGCAAATTTGTGGACAACCTACTCCGATGGTAGAGTAAAAAGTAATAGGATTATTATTCCATATGGATTAGACGAGATTATGGAGTTGACACCTCAAAAATATTTTCAGCATAATTCAATTACTAAAAATGAAAAACTTATAATTCAGGAATCTGGATCAACAAGTATTGGACTTATTGCTCAAGATGTATTTGGAATAATACCCGAAGCAGTATCAAAACCAGAAAATGAAGAGATAGAGTTGTGGGGTATAAGTTATGAAAAGTTAGTTCCTGTATTAATCAAGGGTGTACAAGAGCAACAAAGCCAAATTGAAGAATTAAAAAACGAAAATAAAGAATTAAAGAACCGTTTAGAAAAAATAGAAAAACTCTTAATGTCGAAATAAGAAAATCTACATAACATCAAAACAAAACAACCGATTTTTATAAGATTCAGGTGTTTTGATTTAATGTCACAACTCTTAAATCAATAGGTGTAATTTTTATAAACACCTTTAATTCAATTTAATAGGATGTGTGAAAATTTATAGTTTGTATGTTCTGTCAAAGAAATTAATAATTGTTAAAATCATTTAATCATGAAAAAGTTATTAAATTTAATAATTACTTTGCTTGTAGTTAATATTTGCGCAGCTCAATTACCTCAATATTTTAATTACCAAGCGGTAATTCGTGATGACTCTGAAGAATTAGTTAAAAGTCAAAATGTATCAGTTAAAATTTCAATTTTAGATGACTCTGAAACTATTCTTTATTCCGAAACTCATGCAGTTACATCTAATGCATACGGGGTGGTAAATTTGAAAGTTGGTAGTGGAGTACCTGTTACTAATACTTTTGAGAGTATTGAATGGGTTGGAACATCTAAATTCATTAAAGTTGAAGCTGATATTAGTGGAGGTACTGCTTATTTAGATATTGGAACCTCAGAGCTGGTATCTGTTCCGTATGCATTACATTCACTTTCAGCAATAAGTTTAGGTGATAAGGGTGTGTATTCAACAGATACAGATACATTATTTGTTGTAAAAGATCATAGTGGAAATGTTGTATTTGCAGTATTTCCAGATGGAGCTCAAATTATTGTTGATGAATCTGTAAAAGGGAAGGTTGGTGGTTTTGCTGTAAGTGGCAGAAACCCAAATAAGGCTGAAAACCTTGATATATTTAAAGTAACACCAGATAGTACCAGGATTTTTGTGAATGAGATAGTAAAAGGAAAAGTAGGAGGTTTCGCAGTAAGTGGAAGAAATCCTAATAAAGGTATCAGCGACAATTACTTAGTTATAACATCTGATAGTACACGAATATTCGTTAATGATTCGGTTGCTGGTTTTGGTGTTGCAAATATTGAAGGTGGTACAGCTGAAAATTTTCTTAATTTAAATAAGCAAAATTATTTAATTGGACATCAGACAGGAAGTAATACAACCGGTGCTTACAACAGTATGATAGGATATCAGGCCGGTTATACAAATTCAACTGGTTTAAATAATATATTCTTTGGTTATAAAGCAGGTTATTTAAATGAGACAGGAGGAAATAATGTATTTATTGGTGCAGAAAGCGGATATGTAAACCAATTTACTTTTCAGAATACATATGTTGGTTATAGAAGTGGTCATGATTTAAGTGGCTCAGGTAATACGGTTTTAGGATCTATGGCAGGGGAGAATGCCGGGGGGGGCAATAATACTTTTATTGGAACCTCCGCAGGACGTATAGCAACAGGTGGCAATAATACTTTTTTAGGTAATGGTGCCGGTTATAGTTTTCCCAATGAGAATACAGGTGTTCAAAATACATATATAGGTCAGGCAGTGGGGAGTTTTACAAGCACAGGAAGTTATAATGTTATGTTGGGATTTAATGCAGGATATCTAAATTATGAAGGATCACGAAATACTTTTCTTGGATACGATGCAGGACATAATATTCACGAAGGCTCAGGGAATATTTTTATTGGACATAACGCAGGTTATTACGCAGATGGAATTAGTAACAGGCTAATTATTGATAACGCAAATATAGATTCAACAGATGTTTTATTTTATGGTGAATTTGATCAAAACCATTTACGAATTAATGGAAATGTTGGAATAAATTATCAAGCTTATAATAGCTACGGTTTGATTATCGATATACCAGATGGACAATCAAGTATTTATACTCTTTTGATATATGGTGATGCATGGGCATCAGGAGGTTCTTGGAATACATCCGATGTAAAATATAAAAAAAATATAACAACTTATGAAAATGCCCTAAACACAATTATGCAGTTTAGAGGAGTTTCTTATGATTGGAGAGTTGATGAATTTCCACAACAAAGATTTTCTGATAAGAGGCAATTGGGATTCGTTGCTCAAGAAGTAGAAAAAGTTGTGCCTGATTTGGTTAAGGAAGGCCCTGATGGGTATAAAGGATTGGAATACACTAAATTTACACCAATTATTGTGGAGGCTATTAAAGAACAACAAAATATAATTGATACACAAAAGGATGAAATAGAGCAATTAAAAAATCGTATAAACAAGCTGGAAGAATTGGTTAATGAAATAAAGTTAAAATAAAAGTTGGATTATATAGAAAGTGATGCTATTAAGTTGTTGTAAATAAATTGAATGCGTAAAATAATCTAACTTGACTCTAAGTAATTAAAGCGTTATCTTACTTCGTAATTTATAAATCTGAAAATTATGAAAAGGATAGCGTTTTTATTATTGATTTGTTTAGGGGCTCAAGTTCTTGTTGGATTTGCCCAGATACCTAATGAATTCAATTACCAAGCGGTAATTCGTGATGACTCTGAAGAATTAGTTAAAAATCAAAATGTATCAGTTAAAATTTCAATTTTAGATGAATCTGAAACTATTCTTTATTCCGAAACTCATGCAGTTACATCTAATGCATACGGAATGATAAATGTGAAAGTAGGTAATGGAGTACCTGTTACAAATACTTTTGAGAGTATTGATTGGACAGTATCATCTAAATTCATTAAAGTTGAAGCTGATATTAATGGAGGTACTGCCTATATAGATATTGGAACCTCAGAGCTAGTTTCTGTTCCATATGCATTACATTCACTTTCGGCAACAAGCTTAGGCGATAAGGGTGTATATTCAACAAATACAGATACGTTATTTGTTGTTAAAGATCATAGTGGAAATGTTGTATTTGCAGTATTTCCCGATGGAGCCGAAATAATTGTTGATGAATCTGCGAAAGGAAAAATTGGAGGTTTTGCTGTTAGTGGTAGAAACCCAAATAAAGCTGATTTAAATGATGAATTTCTTCGTGTAACACGCGATAGTACACGGATTATATTTGATGAAAGTGCAAAAGGAAAAGTGGGAGGTTTTGCTGTTAGTGGTCGAAATCCAAATAAAGCAGGATTAACATCAAGTATAATAAATCTTTTTCCCGACAATTATTTTATTGGCGATTCAGCTGGTATAAACACAACAACAGGGCTTTATAATTCATTTATTGGATATAAATCAGGAAAAGAAAACACTGTTGGTTCTTATAATTTTTTTGCTGGATATAATGCAGGAATAGATAATATTGGGGGTAATCAAAATATTTTTATTGGTTATAAAGCTGGATATAGTAATGTTGGAAATACATCAGGGAATCCAACATTTGATTACTTGGGTAGTCATAATGTTTTTATTGGTGATGAGGCAGGTTATTCTAATTTAACTGGTCGTTTTAATGTTTTTATTGGAGAAGGTTCTGGTTATTTGTTCGATGATGGTTGGTATAATACTGCAGTTGGATTTAATGCTGCAATGAACTCTACAGGTGGTATTTATAATTTATGTGTTGGGAGTAATAGCGGACAAAGTAATGAAGGAGATTTTAATTCTTTTGTTGGTCCTCAGGCTGGTCAGAATAATACAACAGGAGATAATAACACTTATGTTGGTCACCAATCAGGATTGACAAATACTACAGGAAGTAGTAATACATTTATTGGTAAATATGCAGGTAGGAATAACGCATCAGGAAGTGGAAATATTTTTATAGGAAACCAAGCAGGTGAGAGCGAATCGGGTTCTAATAAATTGTATATAGATAATGCGGGTGAATCTTCATCGAATGCTTTTATTTATGGAGATTTTCTATCAGATGAACTTAGATTTAATGCTAATGTTGGAATATGGAGTGTACCTTCAGTAACGTTTGAACTGTATGTTAATGGAGATGTTTCAGCATCATCTTACACTCAATCATCAGATGAAAGATGGAAAACAAATATATATGATCTTCAAAATTCATTAGAAGTATTAAAAGAGCTTAGAGCAGTATCTTTTAATTGGAAAGTAAAAGAGTACCCGGAGAAGAGATTTGAAAATGGAGTTCATGTAGGATTTATTGCCCAGGAAGTTGAAAAGATTCTACCTGAATTAGTTAAGGAAGATGATAATGGTTATAAATCAGTCAAATATAATGAAGTGATCCCATATATGGTAGAATCTATAAAAGAACAACAACAAATAATTGATAAACAAAAAGGTGAAATAGATCAATTAAAGGATCGCCTAAATAAGCTGGAAAAATTGGTAGATCAAATGAAGTAGAAATGAAATATGGGTATAGAAACTAATGGAATTAAACGATTATTAATAAATTGAATACGTTAAATAATTCAGTTTGATTTTAAGTATTTAAAACGTTATCTTACTTCGTAATTTATTAAATCTAAAAATTATGAAAAGGATAGCGTTTTTATTAATGATTTACTTGAGTGTGCTTGTTGTGGCAAATGCTCAAGCGCCTAATAACTTTAATTATCAAGCAGTAATCCGTGATAATTCTGGTGAATTAATAGTTAATCAGAATGTATCAATTAAAATTTCAATCTTAGATGAATCAGAAACGGTTCTTTATACCGAAACGCATACTGTTACATCTAATGCATATGGAATGATAAATATTAAAGTTGGTAGTGGAACTCCGGTCTTTAGTGCATTTTCAGAGATAGTATGGACAGGTTCATCTAAATTCATTAAAGTTGAAGCTGATATTGATGGTGGTACTGCTTATGCAAATATAGGTACATCCGAATTATCTTCCGTACCTTTTGCAATTCACGCTAATTCGGCATCATTGCTTGGCGGTGACAAGATTTATTCAACGGATTCGGATACTTTATTCGTTGTAAAAGATCATGATGGGAATGTTGTATTTGCAGTTTTTCCAGATGGTGTTCAGGTTATCGCAAATGAAACAGCCAAAGGAAAGGTTGGTGGATTTGCTGTTAGTGGTAGAAATCCAAATAAAGCTGAGCCTGTTGATATTTTTAAAGTAACACCTGATAGTACAAGAGTTTTTGTAAATCCAACAATTGTAAAAGGAAAGGTTGGAGGATTTGCTGTAAGCGGACGTAATCCTAATAAAGGTATAGTAAATGATTATTTATTAGTAACAAACGATAGTACAAGAGTTTATGTGAATGATTCACCGGAGATTAAAGGGAAAGTAGGAGGTTTTGCAGTTAGTGGACGAAATCCCAATAAAGGTTTAACAGGAGATTATTTACAAGTTACAAAAGATAGTACCAGGGTTTATGTTACAGAGGGATTAACAAAAGGGAAAGTTGGAGGATTTGCTGTTAGTGGTCGAAATCCAAATAAAGCTGGTGAGAGAGATTTGTTTAATATAACGACAAATACTGTAGCAGAAGCCATTAACAATGAATCGCGTGTAATGTGGTATCCAGAAAAATCTGCTTTTATGGCGGGGGAATTGTATGTGCCAGATCCAGATAGTGTTGGACAGTATTCAATGTCGTTAGGATACAGAAATAGTGCAATTGGAGATTGGTCGCAAGCTATGGGTTACCAAAGTGTGGCCAGGGGGCCATATTCCACTGCTATTGGTTTTGAATCCGTTGCTGACACAAACTCATTTGCATTTGGAACTGGTACTAATGCATTAGGTAAAAATAGTTTTGCTTTTGGAGCAAAAGGTGTTGATGAATCGGGAAATGTACTCACTACAATTACTTCTGCTATTGGGGATTATTCGTTTGCATTTGGATTAGGTTCAACATCAAGTGGATTAGGTTCATTTGTTATGGGTGCTAATAGTACAGCCTCCGGCGATTTCTCAACAGCATTAGGTTTTAATACAGATGCAACAGGATTACATTCAATGGCAATGGGAGCAAATAGTACAGCCTCCGGCGATTCATCAACCGCATTAGGTTTTAATACGGATGCTACAGGTGTATATTCAATGGCTATGGGTGTAAACAATACTTCAGGAGGAAGAGCTTCATTTACAATGGGTTCCAATAATGTTGCAAGTGGAAATCGATCTTTAGCTATGGGTGAAAATAACCAAGCTCAAGGCGTGGAATCAGCAGCTTTTGGTAAGGGAAATATAGCCCAAGGCCAGCAATCAATGGTAGCAGGGACTAATAATACAGCAGAAGGAGTTACAGCTGTTGCATTTGGAAGTGGCAATAATGCTATTGGTGATGGGACATTTATTACTGGTCAATCAAATTCATGTACTCAAACAGCAGCATCTGCTATTGGTATAGGTAATACAGCAAGTGCAGCATATGCTTTAGCTACCGGATCGGGAACGCATGCAGCAGGTCAAGGCGCAATTTCGGCCGGACAACTTACAATTGCTTCGGGTGATAACTCTTTAGCAATTGGAAATGGTTCACAAACCACACCTGCTGCAGATAATGCTTTTGCTGCAGGATTAAATACCATTGCTTCGGGGTATGGATCAATAGCTTCCGGAGAATCAACGCAGGCAGTTGGAAAATATTCTGTAGCTTTAGGGTATAACACTATAGCACCATCATATGGATGTGTTGTTATTGGAAAATGGAATGAAACAACATCAGGGACTGCTTCAAGCTGGAATCCTCCGAATAGTAGTACTGAGCCAGTATTTATTATAGGGAATGGATTAAATGGTGGGGGATTTGAGAATGATGCTCTTATTGTATATCAAAACGGTAATATGAAGATTGATGGAGACTTTTATCCTGCAAGTGATGATATCTATGATTTAGGTACTCCTGGAGCTCGTTGGCAAGATATTTATACTAATGGAGCAGTAACTACTTCCGATATGCGTTTAAAATCAAATATCTCAAATATTAATTATGGATTAAATGAGGTTTTAAAATTACGACCTGTTACTTTTCAATGGAAAGATAAACCAGAAAAAGGAATGCGATTGGGTTTAATTGCACAGGAAGTGCTGCCAATTATTAATGAAGCGATAAATGTTGGGGATGATGAGAATCAAACGCTTGGAGTTAGATATTCGGATTTAATACCTGTTTTAATTAAAAGCATCCAGGAACAGCAAAAAATAATTGAAGATCAGAATAAGAAAAACAAAGAATTAGAAGATCAATTGAATGAAATAAACGAAAAACTTAGATTAATTGAGCAACAGCTTCAATAGAAAAAATAATGGAGCTGTCCCAAAGGTACCATTAGTGTCATTCCCGTGAAAACGGGAATCTCTTAATTGAGTCGCAACATACAGTAACTTTTTGGACAGCTTTAGGGTGACAAACCGATTAACAAAAAGATGTCATACTGAGCTTGTCGAAGTATAGACATCTTTTTGCTTATCAGCTTGTCACACTGAGCTTGTCGAAGTGTTTTTGATTTAGATATAGCTTTATGGACAAACCTTATTAAATAAATAAAAAGTTAAGGTATCCCAAATAGTGTAATATAATTATTGCTAACCATATTATTAGTAAAATCCAGATTATAATTTTTATTCCTCCAGATTTCTTAGATAGATAAGTAAATAGTATTAGTATAATGAGTATTAGGTATACCCACCAAGGAAAAGATTTTGAGTAATCATATAATACTTCATCATTAACTGTAACGCTAAAAACCCATTTGTCTGTATCTAAATTGGCTATGTATAAATAATAACTACCATCTAAGTTATCTTTAATTTCACTTATTATCGGTGTTCTTTCAATCGCTGTTTCTTGAGCCATAGAAGCTTTGTGAGCTTTAACATATTTTGGATTGATCCTTAATTTTATTTTTGATTTAAATCCGGGCCCCATGTACTTACCATATATATTCTTGGGACGAATTTTTAAAACAGTAAAACCTTTATTGCTTCCAGTTGATGATGGTGGTGCATCTTCTACAACTTCAGGTTCTTCTTCTTCAACTTGACCAAAAATAAATACAACTGATTTCGTTTTTCTTCTTTTGAATTTTCCAAAATTGACTATTTCACCATCCATTAGATAAATAATGTTGTAAAAACCGGCTAATTCTGTTGCTGAAAAATAACCTGAAAATACTCCATTTCCTTCATCAGTTAGATTTACTATCTGTTCGTTGGGGAGTAGAGCATTAAAGAAAGATGTATCATTCATCATTAATTCATTGAATTTTTGTGAAGCTCCTGGATCAATATCAACCAATGAATCATCAAATTCAGGGGTATCATAAGTTGAAAGCAAATCACCCAAGTCATCACCTGGTTTAAGAACAATAGCTGTTACAGTGTTTCCTGATCCTGTAATATCACCACCAATATGAGAAAGAGTTGTTTTTATGTGGATAGCATCACCAACCGTATATAAGCTTTTATCGGTTGTACATTCATAATCTAAATAATGATCATCAGCTATTACAGATAAACTTAAAGGATTTTGTGCTTCCCCTTTTACTATTATTTCCCAGTCTCCTCCTGAATTAATAGCTGGATCATCTATAATTGGGAAATGAAAACTTAGAATATTGAAATTGTCTCCCTTATATACTCTGGCTTTAGAATTCAAAGTATCACTACCTTTCATTACTGAAAGCTCTATGGAATCTTTTGTATTCAATTGTATTATTAATGTATTGATATGTTCATTCAGACTAAATGGGATGCTTGTTTCTCCTGATAAACTATTCATTAATTTATTCAGGACAATTTGAGGACTACCTTGATCGAGCATATTTACTAACTGATTATCAAACCAATCAGTAAGATCAGTGGCAGGAGTTACATATAATACTTCGCCATCACTTTTATTAGCAATCTCTTGTAATATTACAGGTTCAGCACCGGCACCCCACGTTGCTACAGGGAAATATTGGATGCTATCTTTAGGATTGGTTGAATAATTGTTTAATGAATCATTAGATAGTGTATAGCTAATGCCGTCTGCTGTAAGCTGATTACCATAATTTTGTATTCCATCCGTGAATAAAAATACTACTCGTTTTAAGTTGTAAGTAGGATCAGATTTTAATTTGTTTTTGGCATGTAATAAACCTTCTCCCATAGCAGTCATTTGCATTGGTGTTCTAGGATCTAAATCTGTATACACTTCATTCCATGACCATTGTGTTGGATCATTATCAATTACTATAAAACCTTCTGAAATTGGAATTAATGGATCTATTACGGTTGAAGAAAAATATGTTAGCGATAATGAATCTCCTAATCCTTGCTTAAGCTCTTCTAGTTTAAAAACAAGTGCATAAACAGCTTCTTTTAATGCATCAATACGAGTTCCAGTTCCACCTTGCACAGGTAAGATCATACTACCGGAAATATCTAATGCTAAAACCAGTTTAACAGAATCTCTAATTATTGGAATAATAAATTCTTGTTGTTCAACAGGATTGATTCCATCATCTACATTAAGAATAAAGCTTAAAGAGTTACTTACACCCGGATCACATCTTTCAGTAACTTTAAAATCTATCACATTATTTACGTTCGTTAAGGTATGATTGTCTGTGATTTCTAAACAACTTCCATTAACGTTGGAGATAGAAAAAGTATGAGTAGTGATTGGAGCAGTAATAGGAATTGTTATTGGATAATTTTGATTAAATCTTGCAGGTGGTAGAGATATTACACAACTTGTTCCAGGACAACTTGAAAATGTTGTTCCATCGGGATAACCTGTTGTTTGACTAATCATTTGTGCTAGGCCGTTACTAGAAAAAAATGAGATAATCAATAATGTTAATAAGATTTTTAATGGGTTTTTGGTTTTTTGTTTCATAGTATTTTTTTAGAGTTTAGTTAATAATTTATGAATTGTCTTATCTAACAACAAGTTATGAATATTCTCTAAAAGAATACAAATATTATATTAATTTAATCAAGTATGTTTAATTAGTAACGTTTTGAGAGAGTGTAATGGTAGGCTTTATAAGGATGTTTAGATTAAGTTTAAATTAGCAATTTATAGAATTGTCATAAAATTATCTCCACCACCTATTTATTATGATTAAACTATAAACTCAATAAATTGTTTTATAATGTATATAAGTATAAATTCTAAATATTTAGCTCTATGAAAAAACTGTTATTTCTTGTAGTGTTTTCTTTGATCTTTGAGTTTGTAAGTGCTCAAAATGAAACTGGTTTTAAATATCAGGCTGTTGTTCGTGATAATTCAGGTGAATTATTGGTAGATCAAAGTGTCGGTCTTAAACTATCAATAATTGATAGTATTAGCGATGGTGATGTAATGTATACAGAAAACCATCAAAAAAATACAAATTCATACGGTGTTGTTGATCTAATAATTGGCGACGGTACAGTTGAATATGGTGTTTTTACTGAAATTAATTGGGGGGTGAATAAAAAATATCTAAAACTCGAAGTTGATATTGGATCTGGTTATACAGATATTGGAACGGTGGAACTTTTATCGGTTCCTTATGCTCTATATGCTAATTCTGCTTCGAAATTAGGCGAAAAAAATGTTTACTCAACATCTTCGGATACATTGTTTGTTGTAAAAGATCATTCTGGGAATGTCGTTTTTGCTGTATATCCTGATGGTGCTGAAGTTATAGTTGATAATCAAGCTAAAGGAAAGGTAGGAGGCTTTGCAGTTAGTGGTCGAAATCCTAACAAAGCTGAAATAACAGATGAGTTTCTTCGAGTTACGCGTGATAGCACACGAGTCACATTTAATCAGGCTTCAAAAGGAAAGGTAGGAGGATTTGCTGTGAGTGGCCGAAATCCTAATAAAGCAGGATCTACCTCAAGTATAATAAATCTTTTTCCAGATAATTATTTCATTGGTGATTCTGCAGGTATAAATAAAACTTCTGGTGTATATAATTCATTTTTTGGTTATCAGGCAGGTTATACTAATTCATCAGGTTCTAACAATTTGTTTTTAGGATACAAGTCTGGTTATTCTAATGTTACCGGAGGTAATAATGTTTTTATAGGTACAGAAAGTGGATATGTTAATCAGTTTACTTTTCAGAATACATATGTTGGATATAGAAGTGGATATGATTTGAGTGGTGCGGGCAATACAGCTATGGGTTCTATGGCTGGAGAAAATGCCGGAGGTGGAAATAATACCTTTATTGGGACTTCGGCAGGACGTATTGCGACAGGTGGTAATAATACTTTTGTAGGAAATGGTGCTGGTTATAGTTTTCCCAATGAGAATACTGGTGTTCGTAATACTTATATAGGGCAGGCAGTGGGTAGTTTTACAAATACAGGAAGTTATAATGTTATGTTGGGTTTTAATGCGGGATATCTAAACTATGAAGGATCTGAAAACACATTTTTAGGTTATGATGCAGGTCGTAATATTCATGAAGGTTCCGGTAATATTTTTATTGGACATGAAGCAGGAAAGAGTCAGGATGGTGTTTCTGATAAACTTTTTATTTCCAATTGGGATGATTTATCACCACTTATTTATGGAGATTTTAATTTAGATAGATTGTCATTTAATGGTAATGTTGGTATAAATAGAAATCCTTATTCATCTGTTTCCTTGTCGGTTTCTCCAGCAGGACTTGCTTATGGGATTTATGTAGATTCGGGTAGTTCAATTTATGCTGCTTACTTTAATGGCAGTATTTACACAACAGGAACTTATGAATCTTCAGATGAGAAATTTAAAAAGAATATTGTACCTGTTTCTCAAACATTAATGGAGCTATCTAATCTAAATGCGGTTTATTATGATTGGAAAACTGAAGAATATCCGGAACGAAAATTTACTGGTGGAAAACAAATAGGGTTCATTGCACAGGAAGTTGAAAAATCATTTCCTGAGATTGTAAAACAAGATGCAGAAGGCAATAAGTCTATAAACTACAGTAAATTTACTCCTATTTTAGTAGAAGCAATTAAAGAGCAACAAAATAAAATTGATGAATTAGAAGAGCGATTAAAAAGATTAGAAGAGTTAATCCAAAAATAAATAACAAACAGAAGTGCTTAAGCACCCGAATCGTTATTTGATTCGGGTGTTTTGTTTTATATGTAACATGCGGGAATTAAACATATGCTAATCAGAGATTTGAACTTGAATTGATGCCTAAATTTGCATAACTTGTATGTTTTGGAATATTAATAACTAATACTATACAATCATGAAAAAACTAATTTATTTTATCTTGTTTGTTCTGCTTGCTAGTTTTAATATCTATTCTCAAGTTCCTGAAAAACTAAACTATCAGGCAGCAGTTCGGAATGTTAGTGGAGAAATTATTGCAAATCAATCTGTTGATATGCGGATATCAATAATTGATAGTATTATGGGTGGAGATGTTTTATATCGTGAAACTCAAACAAAAACTACCAATGATTATGGTGTTGTAAATATTGCTATTGGAGATGGTGCATCTGATATAGGAGATTTTTCTCTTATAAAATGGGGTGTAAATAGTAAATATTTAAAGATTGAAGTTAATATTGGAGCAGGTCTTGTAGATATGGGAACTGTTCAGTTGCTATCGGTACCATATGCACTATATGCAAGTTCAGCTGCAAATCTGGGAGACGAAAAAGTTTATTCCACATCTACAGATACTCTATTTGTTGTAAAAGATAATGCAGGAAATGCTGTTTTTGCTGTTTTTCCTGATGGCGCACAGGTGTTTGTCGACGAATCTGCAAAAGGAAAAGTTGGAGGTTTTGCAGTAAGTGGACGAAATCCAAATAAAGCCGAACCTTTGGATATTTTTAAAGTAACACCTGATAGTACAAGAGTTTTTGTAAATCCAATAACAGCCAAAGGAAAAGTTGGAGGCTTTGCTGTAAGTGGACGAAATCCAAATAAAGCTTTAGGAGATAATTATTTAGTTATTACTCCGGATAGTACAAGAATTTTTACTCAAGATACTATAAAAGGTTTTGGAGTTAAAGATAATAGTAGTGGAAATTCTTCAAGTTATCTTCAATTATCACCGTTAAATTATTTTATTGGACATAGGGCGGGAGAGTCTATAACAGATGGTAGGTATAATACATTTATTGGATATGAAACAGGTCTTAACTCAACATGGGGTAATGGTAATTTGTTTCTAGGATTTAATGCCGGGCGTGGAAATATCGATGGAGCGTTAAATGTTTTTATAGGAAATGGTGTTGGTTATAATTTTACAGGAGTTGATGATGGTGAGGAAAATATATTTATAGGGAATGATGCAGGTTATAATTGTGTTACAACAGCAAATTCAATTTTTATTGGTACTCGATCAGGTTATTATTGTGGAGCATCATACGGTAATACTTTTATAGGAGATCGAACAGCCTCATTTGGAGTTGCAGGTGATAATAATACAATATTGGGTTCAGCAGCAGGTTTTAGAATAGCTGGATCTGAAAATGTTTTTATAGGGGCGTTTGCAGGTAATGCAACTACCAGTGGAAACTTAAATACTTATATAGGTTATCAAGCGGGAAGTAGTAGTACAGGAAAGAGGAATGTTTTTATTGGTGCAAGTGCTGGTGCTGGTGAAACAGGATCAAATAAATTATATATAGCTAATAGTGCTGATACTTCATTAATTACGGGTGATTTTACCGCACAGGAAGTATTTATTGATGGTGATTTAACAGCTACTACCGTATTACCTTCAGATATTAATTTAAAAACCAATTTGATAGGGATTCAGTCAGGTTTAAAATTATTATCTACTCTTAGTGCATATTATTTTAATTGGAATGATATTGCAAATAAAGAATACAATTATTCTAAGGAGGAACAACAGATTGGAATTATTGCTCAGGATGTTGAAAAAGTATTTCCGCAAATGGTTGTTACAAGTTCAAAAGGATTTAAAGCAGTTGATTATACTAAATTTTCACCTATTATTATTGAAGCTATAAAGGAACAACAACAAATGATTGAAAAGCAAGAAGACTTAATTAAGATGCAACAAAAGCAAATAAACATGCTTATTAAAGAGGTTGAAAATCTTAAAAAATAAAATAATTTCTATCGTTTGCCGGATAGAACTATGAATATTATAATAAAAAGGGGTTGTCGAAAAGTCTTTTTTTGTCATCCCCTCCCGATAATTATCGGGATGATAGGGGATCTTGTAACATTCAGATTACTGATAGATATAAGATTCCCTTTTTTCTCACGAATGAAATGAGTAAGACAGTTTTGAATCTTTTTGGACAGCCTCTTTTTATGATCAGTTTTACATATTATAAAATAATACTACCATAATTAGTAATTATTCTATTTGTCATTATAAACTGTTATTTCATCACCATTTTTATTTAGTTCGTAAAACAACTATTGTAGAAATTTATCTACAAGACTTTTTGTTCTAATTTTAATACTATGAAACTTAGAGGTTTAATGATATTTGGATCGAATCTAAAATTTCTGACATATTAAATTAGTATAAATATTAAAATTTCTTACCTATGAAAAAATTATTATTTCTAATTGTACTTTCATTCATAATTATTGAGTGTATTGTAGCACAGGAAACCACAGGTTTTAAATATCAGGCTGTTGTTCGTGATAATTCTGGAGAATTATTAGTAGAACAGGGAGTTGATCTTAAGTTGTCTATTGAAGATATTTCTGCTGGTGGTACGGTTTTGTATATTGAAAATCACTCAAAAATAACAAACGCTTATGGTGTAGTTGATTTGGTTATAGGAGAAGGTGCAGTTGAATTGGGAACTTTTTCTGAGATTAATTGGGGTGAAAATAAGAAATTCTTAAAACTTGAAATCGATGCAGGTTCCGGATTAAAGGATGTTGGAACTGTTCAGCTTTTATCTGTTCCTTACGCTTTATTTGCTAACTCAGCAGCAAATTTAGGTGGTGATAAGGTTTATTCAACTTCATCGGATACTTTATTTGTTGTAAAAGATAATGTAGGAAATGTTGTATTTGCTGTTTTTCCTGATGGAGCTCAGATTTTTGTTGATGAATCTACAAAAGGGAAAGTTGGAGGATTTGCAGTAAGTGGACGAAATCCAAATAAAGCAGAATCTGTCGATATATTTAAAGTAACACCTGATAGTACTAGAGTTTTTGTAAATTCAACTACAGCAAAAGGAAAAGTTGGAGGTTTCGCTGTTAGTGGTCGAAATCCTAATAAAGCTATTGGAGATGAGTATTTAGTAATAACTCCTGATAGTACACGTATTTTCATTAATGAATCTTCAAAAGGAAAAGTAGGGGGCTTTGCTGTGAGTGGGCGAAATCCTAACAAAGGAGAGGCTCTCGATTATTTTAACGTTTCAAGTGTTAGTTCAGCAGGATTAGATAAGATAGATCCTAGTCAACCAAGAATGCTTTGGTATCCTAAAAGCGAAGCTTTTCTAGTAGGAAGAGTTTTGGTAGAGCATCCCGACAGTGTTGGATTAAATTCTATTGCAACAGGATTTGAATCGAAAGCAATTGGAAATTATTCACAATCTTTCGGTTATCAGGCAATAGCACGAAAAGATTATTCAACAGCAATAGGTAAAAATGCAGTTGCTGCTGGAGCAAGTTCATACGCTATTGGCGATATGGCAAGCACTTCAGGTACCACTGCTAATTCATATGCTATTGGTAGAAATGCTTTAGCAAAAGGTGAAAGTAGTTATGCTATAGGAAATGGGGCTATTGCAGCCGGTGACGGTAGTTTTGCTTTTGGTGCTGGCGGTAGAGATTCTCTAGGTGTCGCTTTGCCAACTACTACAGAGGCAGTTGGGCTAAATTCATTTGCAATGGGTTTGGGTTCGAAATCACTTGGTTTAAATTCATTTTCAATCGGTACGGGAACGGTTACAACCGTTTCTGGAGAAAATGCCGTAGCAATGGGGTTTGGAAGTACAGCCAGTGGCAGATATGCTGTTGCTCTTGGTTATAAAAATGTTTCTAGCGGAGCTTCAGCAATGACATGGGGTGGTGTTCGGTCAGGAACTTCAGATTATGTCAATGTGGCTAGTGGAAGAGCATCTACTGCATGGGGATTTAGAACAGAAGCTTCGGGCTTACAAAGTACCACATGGGGTGCGGATACTGATGCTTCTGGTTGGAATTCAACCGCATGGGGAGGTTATTCAAAAGCTGAAGGTTATTGTGCTACTGCTTGGGGTAGAAGTTCTATAGCTACTAAAGATTACTGTACAACTTGGGGGAGTTACTCAAAAGCAATTGGATATAGAACAACTGCTGCAGGAGAAAGTTTAGTTGCAAATGCCTTAAACTCCTTTGTTATAGGGCGTGCAAATGATACTATTTACAATCATACAGATATTAACTATTATGATGGAGTTTCGCCTTGGTCTTACATTGAGTGGTATAACGATGATCCTTTATTTGTTGTTGGTAATGGGCAATATCATCCAGCTGTTGGTACTAAAAATGCATTAACTGTTTTAAAAGGAGGAACTACAATTGTTGGTTGGAATACATCAGTAAATAATGATGCAGATCCAAGAGCAAGGTTTGATCTTTCTGTTCAAGCACCTTACGATGCAGGATACATGTTTTATGTTCATGGAAAAGCTGGAGGAACAGGTGCATGGGCTTCTACTAGTGATGAAAGATTAAAGAAAAATATAAATACCATTGATGGAGCTCTAGATAAAGTTCTTAAGCTTAGGGGAGTTAATTTTGAATGGAAAGATTCAGAAAGAAAAGGGAGACAGATAGGTTTTATAGCTCAGGAAACAAAAGAAGTTATTCCTGAAGTAATTATTGGAACCGAAGAAACTAAATATTCAATGCAGTATGCTCCTGTCACTGCTGTGCTTGTTGAAGCTGTTAAAGAACAACAACAACAAATAGATAATCAAAAAAGTAAAATTGATTTGCTTGAAAAGGAGAATAAAGAATTAGTAGAACGACTGAAGAAGTTAGAAGAGTTGATTCTAAAATAAATAATAAACTTAAGTACTTAAACACCCGAATCGATATTTGATTCGGGTGTTTTGTTTTATATGTAACCAGCAAGAGTTAAACGCATAATAATCAAAGATTTGAACTTGAATTGATCTCTAAATTTGCATAACTTGTATGTTTTGGAATATTAATAACTAATACTATACAATCATGAAAAAACTATTGAATTTTATCTTGTTTGTTCTGCTTGCTAGTTTTAATATTTATTCTCAAGTTCCCGAAAAAATAAACTATCAGGCTGCTGTGAGGAATGCTAGTGGAGAAATTATTGCAAATCAATCTGTCGATATTAGAATATCTATAATCGACAGTATTATGGACGGCGATGTTTTATATCGCGAAAATCAAACTCAAACAACCAATGATTATGGTGTTGTAAATATTGCTATTGGAGATGGTGAATCAGATATGGGAGAATTTTCACCTATTGTATGGGGTTTAAATAGTAAATATTTAAAGATTGAAGTTGATGTTGGAGGTGGTCTTGTTGATTTGGGAACAGTTCAATTACTATCAGTACCATATGCATTATATGCAAGTTCTGCTGCTAATCTTGGCGATGAAAAAGTATATTCCACATCATCTGATACATTATTTGTAGTAAAAGATAATGCAGGTAATGTAGTTTTTGCTGTTTTTCCTGATGGAGCGCAAATTTTTGTAGACGAATCTGCTAAAGGAAAAATTGGCGGTTTTGCAGTAAGTGGACGAAATCCAAATAAAGCTGAATTGAATGATGAGTTTTTGCGAGTTACACGTGATAGTACCAGAGTTACATTTAATCAATCTTCAAAGGGAAAGGTAGGAGGATTTGCTGTAAGTGGACGAAATCCTAATAAGGTAGGATCTACTTCAAGTATTATTAATCTTTTCCCTGATAACTATTTTATTGGTGATTCTGCAGGTATTAACACTACAACCGGTAAGTTTAATACATTTTTTGGTTATAAAGCAGGTAAGGAAAATACAACAGGGGCAAATAATGTTTTTATGGGGTATAAAGCTGGTATGTCAAACGAAACTGCCGATAATAATGTTTTTATAGGTAAGAGCATTTTTCAGAATAGTACAGGATCAAGCCAAAATGTTGCTATTGGAAATAGTTGTGCTTCTGATGTAACTTCTACTGTAACGTCATCAGTAATTATGGGCGATAATGCACTTACAGGTATGCTAACAAATATACCGGTAAGTAGTTCAATGTTTATTGGTAACAACGCAGGAATAAACTTAGGAGCAGGTTCTACTAACGTTAGTAATTGTATATTTCTTGGAACAAATGCTGGCGATGGGGTAAAAAATACTGAGTATTCTTCAATATCTAGTATTGTAGCTGTGGGAAATAGTAGTGGAAGTGACTCTGATGGATACAGGAATGTTTTTATAGGAAATGGTGCAGGAAGTCAGTTTGTTGGACATCAAAATACTATGATTGGATTTTTAGTAGGTACGCTGGGAGGTTCGGGAACATATAATGTTTATATTGGTGATCAATGTGCACTGGAAGCCAATGGGGATAACAATACCTATATTGGTCGCACTGCTGGAGCCTGGGTAAATGGTAGCAATAATGTGTTTCTAGGCATTGATGCTGGTAGAGCAGCATTTGATTCCCCTAGAACGGAATCAAATAGGCTTCGCATTGGTTCAAGTAATCTTATTTACGGGGAGTTTGATAATGAATTTCTTTCCTTAAATGGGAACGTTGGTGTTAACAGAGATGCTTACTCAAATGTTTCTTTAGGCGTTTCACCAAATGGACAAAACTATGGAATATATGTTGATGCAGGAAGTATTTCATATGCCGGATATTTTAATGGAGATATTCATGCTACAGGAACATCCACAAGCTCTGATATTAGATATAAGCGAAATGTTAAACAAATTATTAATCCTATTGATAAAATAAAAGGAATTAGAGGAGTAACTTATTTCTGGGATATTAATAAATTTAAAGATAAAGGATTTACTGATAAGAAGCAGATTGGGGTAATTGCACAAGAGATCGAAGAAATTCTGCCAGAATTAGTCAGGGAGGATGAAAAGGGATATAAGGCAGTATCATATGATAAATTAACAGCTGTACTTGTTGAGGCCGTAAAAGAACAACAAAACAAAATTGATCTACTTGAAAATGAGAACAAAGAATTAGTAGAACGACTCAAAAGATTAGAGGAGTTAATTCTAAAATAAAATAGGAATATATTAATTAAACACCTGAGTCAGATAAAGATTCGGGTGTTTTGTTTTATACATGAACAGTAGGGTTAAACATGTAATAATCAAAGATTTGAACTTGAATTGGTCCTTAAATTTGCATAACTTGTGTGTTTCATTTTGAAATATTAATTAATACTATACAATCATGAAAAAACTAATTAATTTAATTTTGTTTGTTCTGCTTGCTAGTTTTAATATTTATTCTCAAGTTCCCGAAAAAATAAACTATCAGGCTGCCGTGCGAAATGCTAATGGAGAAATTATTGCAAATCAATCTGTCGATATTAGAATTTCTATAATCGACAGTATTATGGCAGGCGATGTTTTATATCGCGAAAATCAAACTCAAACAACTAATGGTTATGGTGTTGTAAATATTGCTATAGGCAATGGTACATCTGATATGGGAGATTTTTCTCTAATTAAATGGAGTTTAAATAGTAAATATTTAAAGATTGAAGTTGATGTTGGAGATGGTCTTGTTGATATGGGAACTGTTCAATTGCTATCAGTACCATACGCATTATATGCAACTTCTGCTGCTAATCTTGGCGATGAAAAAGTATATTCCACATCATCTGATACATTATTTGTAGTAAAAGATAATGCAGGTAATGTAGTTTTTGCTGTTTTTCCTGATGGCGCACAGATTTTTGTAGACGAATCTGCAAAAGGAAAAGTAGGCGGTTTTGCAGTAAGTGGAAGAAATCCAGATAAAGCCGAACCTTTAGATATTTTTAAAGTAACACCGGATAGTACAAGGGTTTTTGTAAACCCAATAACAGCTAAAGGAAAAGTAGGCGGTTTTGCTGTAAGTGGAAGAAATCCAAATAAAGCTTTAGGAGATAATTATTTGGTTATAACTCCGGATAGTACAAGAATTTTCACACAGAGTACCGAAGGTGGATTTGGAGTTAGAGATAATAGTACAGGAAGTTCTCAAAGTTATTTGCAATTAACACCACTAAATTATTTTATTGGACACGAAAGTGGTGTTAGTATCACAAGTGGTGCATTTAACTCATTTATGGGTTATAAAAGTGGACTAAATACCTCTACCGGAGATAATAATGTGTTTTTAGGTTATCAAACCGGTTATAGTAATACAGTGGGTTTTAATAATGTATTTATTGGTTATAATTCAGGATATTCTAATATCGACGGATACAGGAATGTTTTTATTGGTTACGAGGCTGGTAATGATAATACATCAGGATTCCTGAATACTTTTATTGGCAATGTAGCCGGGACTAATAATACCATGGGGGCAGCTAATACAATTATTGGTAATTACGCTGGCTATAATAACTTAGGTGGAGACGAAAATGTATTTGTTGGTCAGTCTGCAGGTTTTGGGAATGAAAGTGGTTCAAATAATATTTATATTGGACGGGCTACAGCATACAATAATGCAGGTGGTAGTTTAAATACATATGTTGGCCACTTTTCCGGGTATTCTGATAATTCTTCAACGTTTAATGTATTTATTGGTGCATATTCGGGTTATAGTGTTACAGACGGTACATCAAACGTATTTATTGGAAAGTATGCAGGTTACAACGAAACAAGTGTTAGTGACAAACTTATCATCTCTAATAGTCAAACAAAGAACCTTATAGAAGGAGATTTTTCTAATGATAAGGTAACTATCAAGGATGTATTAAAACTCACACCACGTTCTTCTGCTCCAACTGGCCCTGTAGAAGGCGAAATATATGTCAATAGCTCCACACATCATATATATTGTTATTTAAATGGTGTATGGGTTCAGCTTGATAATTAATTTGATCAGATAATGAATTTATACATCTTGTTTGATAATTTAAAAGAATAAAAAAACGATAAACTTATACTTATGAAAAAGCTATTTTATTTAATCTTGTTTGTTCTGTTTGCTAGTTTTAACGGCTATTCTCAAGTTCCCGAAAAAATAAACTATCAAGCTGCTGTAAGGAATGCTAGTGGAGAAGTTATTGCAAATCAATCTGTCGGTATTAGAATATCTATAATCGATAGTATTATGGCTGGTGATGTTTTATATCGCGAAACCCAAACAAAAACTACCAATGATTATGGTGTTGTAAATATTTCAATTGGCGATGGGGCTTCTGATATGGGAGATTTTTCACTTATTGAATGGGGTTTAAATAGTAAATATTTAAAGATTGAAGTTAATGTTGGAGCAGGTCTTGTTGATATGGGAACTGTACAATTATTAGCAGTGCCATATGCTCTTTATGCAAGTTCTGCTGCTAATCTTGGCGATGAAAAAGTTTATTCCACATCTACAGATACTTTATTTGTTGTAAAAGATAATGCTGGTGATGTTGTGTTTGCAGTCTTTCCTGATGGTGCACAGATATATGTTGATGAATCTGCAAAAGGAAAAGTTGGTGGTTTTGCGGTTAGCGGAAGAAATCCAAATAAAGCAGAACCTTTAGATATTTTTAAGGTAACACCCGATAGTACAAGGGTTTTTTTTAATGAATCTGCAAAAGGAAAAGTTGGAGGATTTGCTGTTAGTGGTCGAAATCCAAACAAAGCTGTTTCTTCAGACTACTTTAATGTATCGGGTGAAAATACACCAATTAGAATTGACCCTAGTAAAGCTAGCGTTGTTTGGTTTCCTAAAAAAGAAGCCTTTTGGGCAGGTAGGGTTTTAATAGAACATTCAGATAGTGTTGGGCAGAATTCAATGGCTTTTGGTTATGAAGCTGTTGCAAAGGGTAATAATTCTCAATCATTAGGTTATCAAACTCGTGCCAGAGGTAATTTTTCTACAGCGATTGGTTTCCGGACACAAGCAAATGGTGATGCCTGCTTTGCAGTAGGAGGTGAAGAACGTAGCTCTGATGGAACAACTACAGGTAGCTATACAATTGCTGAGGGGAAAGCATCTTTTGCCTTAGGTTTGGGTGCAATTTCATCTGGAATAGCTAATACATCAATAGGTCTCAGATCAAGTGCTACTGGAGCATTTGCTTCTACTGCATTTGGGGTATATGCAAGCGCAACTGAAGAAAAAGCAACTGCAATTGGATTTGGATCTCTGGCTAGTGCGCAGCAATCACTCGCTATTGGTGTAGCTGATACTGCATCGGCATTTAATTCTCTTGCAATGGGGGTAGGTTCTAAAGCATCAGGAATAGCTTCTATAGCCTTAGGTTCATATGTGGAAGCTAATTCAGCTGGCTCATGTGTTATTGGTCAATTTAATCAGGTTCAAGGTACAGGTGATATTTGGAATTTAGTTGATCCATTGTTTGTAATAGGAAACGGTTTTTTTGGTATTCCTGGAGACTTTAATACCGCAGTTAGACAAAATGCATTAACCATCTTAAAAAATGGAAATATGGGCGTTGGAATTGATACGCCGCAACGAACAGTTCATATTAAAGATGTGATGCGACTGGAGCCACAGGCAGTTGTACCCTCAAATCCTCAAGAAGGAGATGTATATTTTAATGGAGTTGATAAAAAATTAATGGTTTATGATGGAACAATATGGCAAGCTTGTTGGTAGTTATATTTTAAGAAATAAAAAACACCCAAGCCATATAGGCTTGGGTGTTTTTAGTTAAAGCATTATATATAGAGAGTTATTATGAAATTTTTATCTCTCTTGCTGGCTTTTCAATTGCTTCTTCTCTTTTTGGAAGTACAACTTGCAACAAACCATTTTTGTAAATTGCATTAATCTTCTCAGTATCTATTTTATCAGAAATTCTGAATGATCTGCTGAACGAATTGAAATTAAATTCTTTTAAATTGAACTTTTCATCTTCGTTGGTATCAACTTCTCTTTCTAATGAAATTGTAAGAAGTTTTTTGTCTAAGTCAATTTTAAAGTCTGATTTTTCAAATCCCGGCGCTGCAATTTCGATTCTAAAGTCAAATTTCGATTCCAAAACGTTTGCTGCTGGAGTTGTTGAAAACCTATTTAAATGTCCTCGTTCTTCTGTAAACATTTCGTTCATTAAATCAGAAAAATTGTTGTATCCATAATTTCTATTCATTTGAGATACTGGTCTGTGTGTTCTTACTAGTGTCATAATTTTATTGTTTTAATGTTATTATTATTTAGTTTAAATTAAATTAATATTCTTTGATTTGAATATTTCAAACAATGTACCAAAGCCAAAAAATGCAATTCTTCTATCAAAACACAGACAGAATGGCAAATGCAACAAAAATTAAATGACATTATGACCGAATACGAATACTTGTATGTATTTTCATTAATATTTTTAGAAGTTTCTATTTGGTTAATAAAATGGCTTTAGATAATTAATAAATTCTTATAGGTTATTTAGATTGGGTTAGACTTTATGTGAGAATTATCTTTTAGGGTCTAGTTTTTTTAGCATTTTGTCTTTTTGTTTTTTATATTTATATAGTTTTTATTTGTATAAACGGATCGAAAAAAATGAAAAGAATACTTTTGTTTTACCTATTTCTAATACTTCAAGTGACTTTATTTGGTCAAATAAACAAGAATGGAATTCCTTTAATAAAAAATTACACATCAAATGAGTATGATGCAGATGAGCAGAACTGGGCTGTGTGTGAGGATGGAAGAGGAGTAATATATGTTGGGAATAATGCAAATGGTGTTCTGGAGTTTGATGGAATTACTTGGAAAAAGATTCCGGTTGCTAATAGTTCAATCGTTAGATCTTTGTCTTATTCCAAAGATGGAATTGTATATGTTGGGTGTGTTGAAGAATTTGGATACTTAGCTCCTGATATTCTGGGGGAGATGCATTATATTTCTTTAACTAATCAGCTTGATTCAATTCCGTTTAAAAATGTTTGGAAAATATACACACAAAACGATGATGTGTATTTTTGTACCGAGGAATATATTTATAAATTCAGAAATAAAGTTTTAGTAGATGAATTTAGAAATCAAGCTTATTCGTTTATAAGTTTTATGGTTTTTGATAAAATTTATTGGGGAAATTTTGATAATGGATTATATGAATTAACAGAAGATTCGGTTAAGTTAACGACTGGTGGTGAGTTTTATGCCGAAACTGATATCTTTACTATGTTACCTTGGTCAGAAAATGAAATTCTAATAACAACCTTTGGTCAGGGAATCTATATCTACAATATAGAAACTGGTTTATCGAAAACATTTGCTTCCTTAGGATCGAGGTATGAAAATTTAAATAAAGTATTGTTAGAATCTCAAATTTATAATGGAATAAAACTATCAAATGGTAATTATGCATTAGGTACTTTAAATAATGGTTGTTTAATATTTAATCAAGAGGGTGAACTAATTTATAAACTTGATAAAGAAAATGGCTTGCAAGATTTTACAGTTATTAATTTATTTGAATCATTAAACGGTAATCTGTGGTTAAGTTTAAATAAAGGAATATCATTTGTTGAATTAAATAGTCCTTTCACAAAATTTGATTATAATTATGGTATTGATGGTATTATTTTAGATGTATTAAGGTATAAAGATATTTTATTTGTATCGACAAATACTAACTTATATTATTTAGACAAAAACGACTTGGGTTTGCCTGTGTTTTATTCTACATGGGAGCCAGCTTGGGATATGGAAGTTTTTAAAGTTCCAAATTCAAAAGAAGAAAGGTTACTGTTTGCATCGGGAAAAGGTGTATATGAGTTTGTGTCAACTGATAAAGAACTCGCTTACCTAAGCGAAAAATTTCCTTGGAATAGTAAAATTTTGTATCAATCTAAATTTGATTCTAAAAAATTATATGTTGGATACGATAGTGGTTTGGGTTTATTGGAGTTTATTAATGGAAAGTGGATTGGAGTAGGTAAAGTTGGTGATGTTTCCAATGAAATAGAATCTATAATAGAAGACACAGAAGGGAATGTATGGTTAGGAACTGCATATAATGGTGTAGTTAAGCTTTCGCCTGATATGCTAGTCTCCAGATATGGAAAAGAAAATGGTATTCCTGAATTGATTAAAAATAAAGTTTACAATATTAATGGAGATATTGTTTGTGCAACTGTTAAGGGCGTGTATGTTTATAATAAGGAGATCAATAAATTTGAAAAATACAAAGGCTTTGGAGAGAAATATTTCAAAAGCCAAGATGAAATAGTAAGTATTGATGCAAAGAATAATAATAATTATTGGATTGTATTAAAAAACAATAAAACTAATATTGAGTATGTCGAAAACCTCAAAATTAGTCAGGATAGAATAATTACTATCGATAATACAATTTTTAAAAGATTACATAGTAATTCGTTTAATGAAATAGCATTTGATGGTGAAAATGGTGTTTGGATTGCTTCTTCAGATGCAATTTATAATTATCAAGAAAGTTTATCTGAGGATTTTTTTGTTGGATTTAATAGTTTGATTCGTCAAGTAGAAATTGGGATAGATTCAATAGTATTTAAAGGTGCTAATTATTCTGATACAACGAACATGATTGTACAACTAGAACAACCTGAAGAATTAAAAATTGTAGTATCCTATAAAGATAGATCATTCTTATTTAATTTTTCAACTCCATATTTTCCAAATGATGAAATGAAGTATAGTTATAAATTACGTGGTTTTGAAAATAAGTGGTCGGCATGGGGTAGCGAATCAAAACGAACATATACAAACTTAAACGACGGGAAATATACTTTTTTAGTTAAAGCAAAGAATATATATGGAATTGAGAGTGAGATAGCGAAGTATGAGTTTACAATAAAACCTCCATGGTATAAAACAATTATTGCTTATTTCTTTTACCTAATAATGGCAGTAGTTATTATAGTGTTTATTGTTAAGATTTATACTCGAAGATTGGAATTAGAGAAAATTCGTTTAGAGCATATTGTAAAGGAAAGAACTGAAGAAGTTGTAAAGCAAAAAGAGGAGATAGAGTTTCAAAGAGATGAAATCTCGGAAAAGAATAAAAGTATTACAGATAGTATTGAATATGCTAGTAGGATACAAACAGCAGTTCTGCCTTCTGAAGAATATGCTAAAGAAATATTGCCGGAACATTTTATCTTATTTCGCCCAAGAGATATAGTTAGCGGTGATTTTTATTGGATGACAAAAAAAGATAATTTGGTAGTTGTGATTGCTGCAGATTGTACTGGGCATGGAGTTCCTGGAGCATTTATGAGTATGCTTGGTGTTTCGTTCTTAAATGAAATTGTAAATAGACACGAAGCAACTTCTGCAAATGTAATCCTAAATAATTTAAGATCAGATATTAAAAAGACTCTGGGGCAAGAAGGTAAGGAGGGGGAAGCAAAAGACGGTATGGATATAGCTCTTTGTATAATAGATTTAGAAAATATGGATATGCAATATTCTGGAGCATATAATCCATTATATTTATTTCGAAACAATGAATTGATTGAAGTTAAGGCTGATAGGATGCCTATCGGAATTTATGTAAAAGAGAAAGATTCATTTACAAATAATGAAATTAAATTAAAAAAAGGAGATGTTTTTTATATTTTTTCTGATGGTTTTCAAGATCAGTTTGGAGGAGAAAAGGGGATGAAATATAAGACGAAGAATTATAAGAGATTATTATTAGATATACACCATAAGCCTATGGCAGAACAGCATGAGATTCTAGATACTACAATAGATGAATGGAGAGGAGAATGGGAACAGGTGGATGATATTATTATTATGGGAATAAGAGTATAAGTAATAATATAAAAAAGCCGCTTTAAAGCGGCTTTTTGTGAACTTGGAGGGATTCGAACCCCCAACCTCCTGATCCGTAGTCAGGTGCACTATCCGTTATGCTACAAGTCCAAATGCGGTGCAAATATATAAAAAAAATGTTCAATTTATAACTTTTTCAAATCCTTTTTGTAAAGAAAAAAATACGATTGGAAGTGTTTGTAATATTGCAATTTAAAGAAGTTGAAGCATGAATTTATAAAAATAGATTGCAGATTTAATTGTTAAAATAGATTATTGTAAACAGTATTTCCTCCTGTTGCAGAATATTTCGTAAATTTGAATTACCTAATAAACTATAAAAACCCAGTATTATGAAAAAGATGATTAAATGGTTTTTAAGAATATTATTTGGTCTGTTAGGCCTAATAATTATTGCATTGATTGTAGTTCCTAGATTGTTTAAAGACGAAATGCTTGAAAAAGTAAAAGAAGAGATTAATAACAATGTAAATGCAAAAGTAGAATTTGTAAACTTTAAGTTATCTCTTTTAAGATCGTTTCCTGATTTAAATATAGGAATGTATGATTTGTCTGTAGTAGGAATTGGAGATTTTGATAAAGATACACTTATGTACTTCAAGTCGTTTAATGTTGAGGTTAATTTAATGAGTGCTTTTAAAAAGAATGTAAAGGTAAACGGAATAGTATTAAAAAATCCGGTAATTAATGCAATTGTTCTTGAGGATAGTTCTGCAAATTGGGATATTACTTTACCATCAGAAGAACTGGAAGATACAGCTGTTGTTAAAGAAGTTGTGGCAGAAGATGATGATGAGTCAACTATTGATTATAGAGTACAGCTCAAGAAATTTCAAATTAAAAATGCGGTAATAAAGTATAAGGATAAAACTTCCAACATGGAAGCTTTGATAGGTAATTTTAACTTTTTGTTAAAAGGTGATTTTGGATTAGATTATTCAGATTTGAACATAGAAACATCTATTGAATCTATTAATGTAAAAATGGGAGGGATAGGTTATTTAAAAGATGCATCTTTTGGTTTTGATGCTACAGTTGGTGCTGATTTAGAGAATATGACTTTTACTTTTAAGGATAATCTATTTACCTTAAATGATATAGCGCTGGGCTTTGAGGGGATTGTTGAAATGCCTGAAAATGATATTAATGTAGACGTAAAATTTGAAACACGAAAAACAAGTTTTAAATCCTTATTGTCTATGGTGCCTGCTGTATATTTGGAAGGTTTTGAAGATCTAAAAACAGAAGGAAGTTTGGCTTTAAGTGGAGATTTAAAAGGAGTATATAATGATTTAATAATGCCATCGGCGAATATTCGATTAGTGGTTGAAGATGCAATGTTTCAATATCCTGATTTACCAAAATCTGTTGAAAATATTGGAATAGATTTAGCAATTTTTTATGATGGGGTTGAGGATGATAATACAAAAGTCGATTTAAATAAGTTCCATATTGAACTAGCCGAAAATCCATTTGATATAAATATGCATATCAGAACACCATTTAGCGATCCTCATATCCAGGGAGCACTTGATGGGCATGTTATTTTAAATACATTATCAGATGCACTTCCAATAGAAGATGTAAGCTTAGATGGTGAAATTACTGTAGATGTGGATATGGAAGGTAATTTATCTACGATTGAAAATGAAAACTATGAAGATTTTAAAGCTAACGGAAAGCTTCAAATAAAAGATTTTATTTATGAAAGTGAGGATTTGCCGGCAGCTGTTAAAATAATTGAGACAACTTTTAATTTTACTCCGCAGTTTTTAGAGTTGAAATCATTTGAATCTCAAATTGGTAAAAGTGATTTTCAATTAAAAGGGAAAATTGAGAATTATATAGCATATGCTTTAAGTGATGGAATTTTAAGAGGAGATTTTAATTTTACTTCATCTAATATTAATGTAAATGAATTTATGACAGAGGAGGGTGTTTCAGAAGAAACAGAAGCTGATGTAATTTCAAATGAAGTAATAGAAGAAGACACATTGACTCAATTGGCAGGTGTTGTGGAAATTCCAGCTAATATAGATTTTAGATTAACATCAGAGCTTAAGCATATTGTATACGACAATATGGATATTACTGATCTAACAGGTACTTTCTTAGTGAAAGATCAAAAGGTAATGATGAATAATCTAAAAATGAATCTTCTTGAAGGTTATTTAGGTGTTAATGGTGAATATAATACCCAAAATATAAAAGAACCAAGTGCTACAATGGGTTTAGATATTCGTGATATTGAAATTGAATCAGCATTAAATTCTTTTTCAATGCTTGAATCGATTGCTCCAATATTAAAACATTGTAAAGGAAAAATCTCCCTAAAGTTTGATTATACTAGTTTGTTGGATTCAGAAATGAGTCCCGTTTTAAATTCTATTGATGGATATGGCCTATTAAAGTCTAAAAGTATCCAGATTGTAGATTCAAAAACCTTTGATGAGTTGGTTAAATATATTAAGCTTGGGAATGATTATAATAATGAATTCAAAAATGTTAATGTAAGTTTTACAATTAAAGATGGAAGAATAAATGTTGAGCCATTCGATGTTAATTTAAAAGATGTAAGCATGAATGTAGGTGGATCGCATGGAATAGATCAAACTATGGATTATATATTAGCTTTAGATGTACCAAGAAAGTATTTTGGATCAACTGCAAACGATGCTTTGGAAGGTTTGTTAAAAGAAGCTGAGAAGAGTGGGGTTAAGCTTAATGTATCAGAAACCATCAAAGTAAAAGCAAGAATTGTTGGAACAACAACAGATCCTAAAATTACCTTTAATTTAAAGGATGATTCTGGTGATGCAAAGAAAAACTTAAAAGCTGAATTAAAGAAAAAGGCAGAAGGTGAAGCTAGGAAGGAATTGGAAGCAGAAGCGCAAAAGCTTATTGATGATGCTGAAAAAGAAGCTGCAAAGTTAAAAAGTGAAGCAAGGACTCAGGCGGATGAGTTGTTAAAAGAGGGAAATGAAGAAGCTGATAGATTAGTAAAGAAAGCATCTAAAGAGGGGTATTTAGCTAAGATTGCTGCAGAATCAGCTGCAAAAGAAGTCAAAAAAGAAGCTAAGAAAAAGGCAGACGATTTAGTAAAAGCAGCAGATGTTAAAGCAGACAAAATTGTTGAGGAAGCGAGAATAAAAGCAGCCGCAATGAATAAAGAAAAATAGATATTATCATATGGTATATAAAAAAGAAAAGCTTCCGAAAAATCGGAAGCTTTTTTTATTTTGATTAGAAAAAGATTAAAATCTTTTCTCTTTAATTCTTGCTTTCTTACCAGTTAACTTACGTAAGTAGAAAATTCTTGCTCTACGAACTCTACCGTGTTTATTAACCTCAATTTCCTCAATAAATGGAGAGTTTACAGGAAATATTCTTTCAACTCCAATACCACCGGAAATTTTTCTTACTGTAAAAGTTTCGTTGTGCGCTGTACCACTTCTCTGTAGAACAACACCTCTATAATTCTGAATTCTTTCCTTACTTCCTTCTTTAATCTTGTAATGAACAGTAACTGTATCGCCAGCCTTAAATTCAGGAAAATCCTTTTTTACAGCGAATTCGTTTTCTACAACCTTAATTAAATCCATCCTGATATACTATTTTAATTTTTTGTATTCAATTTTAACAGAGCGCAATATTACGATTTTTTTTTGACAAGTAATAATTATTTGTTTAAAATTTATCTAAAAATCAGTAATTTTTGTCTTTTGTTAAGAATGCAAATATCTTATTTTTTTAAGTACGAACAAAATATAATGTAAAAATAAATTTTTAGCATGTGTAAAGTTCATTAAATCAGCAATTAAGATCCTTAGTGCTGATTTGCGAAGGGGCAATAATTATAAATTTTTAGTTTTTATTCTGATGTAAGAAAAAGAGTGTGTTTGAAAAGTCCTTTCATTGTCATCCCCATCCCGATAGTTATTGGGATGATTGGGAATCTTATAACAATCACTTTTACTTCTAGGCATAAGATTCCCTTTTTCAAGAGAACTTTTCAGATACTCCCTTTTAAAATTTTTATTTAATTGGAACGTGTACTTGTGTTTCCCATTTACTTTGATCAGCTTCTTTTGTAGGATCGGTAGTGTAAATTTCCCAAGGAGAACCATTTATCTCAAGATTATTTTCTTCTACATACTTTAAAACAGCTTTGTATGTTGTCTTTACAGTATTGTAATGGCCAAAATGAGAAGCCATAATAGCTTTTCCTTCAGGTATCTCTATAAAATTTATATTATCCTTACCTTTAATTTTATTAGAAACAGGTAATGCGCATTCAAGAATTGTAAAGCCTTCTTCATCGCTCGGATGATAAATCGCGAATGGAGAACCATCAATTTCAACATCGTTTTCATTTAAAAATCCCATTAAACTAGTGTACATATCAAACATTTTGCCACTTAGTTTATCCATTGCACATTTTTCCTTAATTGAAACAGCTTTTGCTCCAGCAAAATTAATTTCTTTTATTTCTCCGGTTCTACCAATTGTATTAGGAAGTTTTTCTACAAGTGTTTTAAAATTATTTAATCCTTTTTCAAAATTTGGGCCCATCCATTTATCCATAAATAATCCATACCATTTTTCAACCGGGTAACTTAAGCCACCTTCAAAAGCCCAGGTTATTTCTGTTCCCTTTTCAGTCGGTTTAAATGTCCAGATAACATCAGATTCCATACTTTGTGGTTCTATAAAACGTATTTTGGATTTTATTAATTCATTAGGAACAAATTCTAGTATCTCGATTTCTCCTTTACCAATTATTTCTCCTTTCCAAGTATAACCGGATCCTACTATTTCTGGCAACATAGTTACATTCATTTCAACCTCAGGTTCCATTTCAATCCAAGGATCCCATTTAGCCCTCATATTCATATCTGTGGCAGTTTGAAATACTATTTCAACTGGTCGTTCTATATTAATACTTCTTTCAACATGAAAACTTGAAGATAGAAAAAGAGGAATAATTAAATAAAGGACAACAATGGCTAATATTGTTAGTCCTAACCATTTTAAGAATTTCATAGTTTGATGTTTTTGGTTTCTACCAAAATTACGATTAATTTAAATATAAATCCAGTTTTTTTATCGTAGAGGTATATAAAAAAAGCCACTGATATTCAGTGGCTTTTAATTGAAATTTTATTGTGGATTTGAGGGTTTTAGTGTCCTGCTTCTCCTTTTACTTTGAACTTATCTCCAGTTTCTTGGATAATAAATTTATACCATTCTTCACCATATCCAGGATATTGAACCTTAGGAGTAATATAAGCATCACCTTCTGGAACTGGTCTTGCTTCTTTTAAATTACCATCTAAAAATTTAGTAAACAAATGAGTATAAAGTTTTTTCCAGGTTTTAACTGTTTTGTTAGCTCTATCATTAGAGAAATCTGTTACAAAACTGATTGCTTGTTCAGGATTTGTTTTGAACATTTCAGCTGCAGCTTTATCAATTCCTTTTACTTCTTCAATGTAACTTAATTCAAGTTCATCTTGAACTTTTTGAATATCTGGAATCATTGCAGAATATCGTGTGTAAGCAAAGTTAGAAACTTGGTTAAATACCCAAAATGCTGCATTGTCACTGTATTCCATAATTGAACCATTACCTACTGCAAAAGATTCAGGAATTTTAGTCATGCTAGTATACATTGGAGTGTAAACTGTTGAATAAGTATCATCTACACCAAACCATATAATTCCACCAACTGCATCTGGTAACCAGTTACGACTTTGTGTTACAAAAGAAAATCCAGTTTGTTGAGTTGATACTGCTCTTTCGTTAAAATATGTTTCTCCTTCAACTTTCCAGTATAGTGGTCTCCATCTTACAATGCTATTATAAGGACCTGCTCCAACATCTTTTGTCATGTCCATAGGAGTATTCTGGTAATAATCTCTCATCATTCCCATTACGTCGCGAACAGATAATTTATTATCAGGCTTAACCCATAATGGCATTCTGTTATTTAGATTTTCACCCATTGCGTAATCAACGTATTTTTCCATTCCAGAAGTAACTTGGTTGAAACCAGCATAAACACGAGCTTCGCAAAAACGAGCGCCACCAAAATCTAGAGGAGCATATACATCAGAAAAGCTAAAATCTTTTTTCTTTCCGTCATAGTATCCCATTTCTTTTGCGAATTCAAAAACATCCATTGAGTGGTATGTAGTTTGATTAGGATCGTTAAAGTTGTTTTCTTTTTGGAAAGGGAATGTAGTTATACGTGCATGGTTTGCATGTCCTGAAATATAACCATCAGGAATTTGACGTGCAACCCAAACAGCACCTGTAACACCAGGACCTTTACCAATTAATTCTAAAATCCATACTTCGTTTGGATCAGCAATTGAGAAAGATTCACCAGTACTATAATAACCATATTTATTTACTAAATCAGTCATTACTTTAATCGCTTCACGAGCTGTTCTTGCTCTTTGTAAAGTTAAATATATTAAACTTCCATAATCAATCAATCCTGTTGTGTCTTGTAACTCTTCTCTACCTGTATAAGTTGTTTCGCCAATGGCTAATTGTAGCTCATTCATATTACCCACAACATTATAAGTATGTTTAACTTGTTCAATTTCTCCTAAATACTTGCCAGTATCCCATTCGTATACTTTAAGCATTGTACCTTCTGGATAGTCAGCAGCAGGCCAATGATATAATTCTCCATAAAGAACATGTGAATCAGCAGCGTATGTAATCATTGTTGATCCATCAGTACTAGCTCCCTTTGTAATAAGAAAGTTTGTACAAGCAAAACCTGTATTAATCAGTAATACTGCTAATAAGGTTAAAGAAAATGTTAAAAATGATTTTTTCATAATTAATTTATTATTTGAGATTTATTATTTTAATTCAAAGAACATGACAAAAATAGAAAAATTATTAAATTAAAAAAGCACATGTTGTTTTACATCATTAAATTAACAACTTTTCGTCTATCTTCATCGGAAAGTTCATGAACCATTCCATTTATTTTATTATTTAACATTTGATCGGTAATTTCAACTTGTTTAAATTGTTCAATTCCAATGTCTGAAAGTCTTGTAGGGCAATCAATTGATTTGAAAAAAGATTCAAGATTTTCAATTGTTTCATCCACAGAATTTGTTCCAAACAATTGGTTTCCAAGTTTGGTAATTCTTTCAGGAATTCTATCTTTCATAAGCTTGAGCCATGCAGGGTAGGCAATAGAAAGAGTAGCGCCATGTGCAGTATCGTATAAATATGATATATTGTGTCCTATATCATGAACACCCCAATCTCCATTTTTTCTTCCGTAATTAGTCATGCCATTTAGAGCTGTTGTAGCAGCCCACATTATATTAGCTCGATATTCATAATTCTCTGGATCTTTTAAAACTAAAGGTCCGTACTCCATTGCTTCTTTAATAATAACCTCAACAAAGCGATCGGAAAGAGAAGCTTCTCCTTCGCCAAAATAAGCTTCCAATGCATGTGCTATTAAATCGATAATGCCATAAGCGGTATAGTTTTTAGGAACACTATAGGTAAATTCAGGATCTAGAAAAGAATGCTTAGGGTAATTTAACATTGATACATACCCAATTTTTTCTTTTGTTTCCGGATTCTGCAATACAGCTGCTCCATTCATTTCTGTTCCAGTTGCTGCTAAAGTTAACACGGCAATTAATGGGATAGTTGTTTTTGGTTTTGATTTATATTTCATTATAGCCCATGGATCTGTATTGTTGGCAATTGCCAGAGCTGTAATCTTAGCTGAATCAATAACACTTCCACCACCAACAGCAACAATAACATCAATATTGTTTAGTTTTCCTATTTGTGCTGCTTCTGATACATCTTCCACTAATGGGTTTGATTTTATTCCTGAATATTCAAATACTTCAGCATTTATTTCATTAAGTTGTTTTATCACTTTATCGTAAATGCCATTTTTTTGAACTGATCCCTTACCATATATAAGTAAAACTCGTGTTCCAAATTCTAGTGTTGCTTCTCCAAGTTTTTCTATAATATTTTTACCAAAATGTAGATTAGTAGGGTTATATGCTGTAAAATTTTCCATAATAATTGATATTTAAATATACGTTAACAAATCTATCTTTATTATAACAAAAATATTTATTAGAAAGTATATTTGGTAACAGGTTTTAAACTGATATTTAATAGACAATATTTACGAAAAATAGTTTAAGGACATTTGTTAATTTGATTATTTATTTAATAGTATTTATGCTTGATAAAATAATTTATCTTTGTCGCCTCTATTTTTAAAAATCACATACATGAAATTTTTCGTAGCTATACTGTTTAATATATTTATTTGGGTGTTTGCAATTGTACCATTTTTCCTATTATATTTAATTTCGGACTTTGTATTTATTCTTATTTATCGTGTGTTTGGATACAGAAAGAAGATAATCTTAAAGAATTTAAAGGCTTGTTTTCCAGAAAAAAACGAGAGAGAAGTTAAAAAGATGCTTCCGTCGATTTATAAGAATTTAACGGATAATATTCTGGAAGGAATAAAAGTTTTTACAATGTCGAAAAATCAAATTATAAAGCGACATAAAATATTAAACCCTGAAGTATTAGAACCTTATCATAAAGCAAATAAAAGTATAATTGCAGTAACAGGTCATTACGGAAATTGGGAGTGGGGTAGTTTATCTGCAAGCTTACAGACAAACTATAATTTGATAGGCTTTTATAAGCCTCTCAGCAACAAAAAAATAGACACCCTAGTGCGAAAGAGTAGGGAGAGGTGTGGAACTATTTTAGCATCGATTTTCGAAACATCACTTACATTTGATCGATATAAAGAAATACCCACTGTTTTCTTAATGGCTGCAGACCAAAGCCCAGGTCGTAAATATATTGAAAACGCACATTGGATTAATTTTTTAGGTAGAGATACCGCCTTTTTACATGGACCAGAAAAGTATGCTAAAGCAAATAACTATCCAGTTATTTATATTGATATTCAAAGAGTAAAAAGAGGGTATTATGAAATCGAGTTGTTAGTATTAGCAGATAATCCATCAGAATTAAAAGACGGAGAAATAACAAATCGATTTGCTAAAAAATTAGAATCGGTAATTAATGAGAACCCATCAAATTGGTTATGGTCACATAATAGATGGAAATTAAAAAGATGAGTACATCTTCTCAATGTCATCTTTATAAATTTTAATTATTTCTTTTCTTCTAATTTTTAAAGTATTTGTAAGAGTATTATTATCAATATTAAATGAATTAGGTAATAATGTAAATTTAATAACTCTTTCAAATGGAGAAAGCTTTGCTTGATGCTTGTTTATTCGATTTTGAAAGAATTCTTTAATTTGGGGATTAGAAACTAGAGCTTCGTTATTATCATTCTCTAATCCAAGAACCCGGGCAAGTTTCTTTAAATCTTCAAAAGAAGGTACTAATAGGGCAGTTACATATTTTCTTTTATCTCCAATAATTACAATTTGATCTATATATTCATCTTGACCTATCAGTAATTCAAGTTTTTGCGGCGAAATATATTTTCCTCCTGAAGTTTTTATTAAATCCTTTATACGATCTGTCATAACCAGAAATTCATCATCAACAATATAACCTTCATCTCCGGAAAAATACCAACCATCTTTTAGAACTTTTGCAGTTTCTTCTGGTTTATTATAATATCCTTTAAATACAGTCTTTCCTTTTATAAGAATTTCTTTTTGATCCGAAATGCTAACCGAAACTTCAGGCATGATACTTCCACAGTAATCAAAATTATATTTATTGGTTTTAAAGCAGGAAACTGTAGCAGTGGTTTCTGTAGCTCCATAACCATAGTTTATAAAAATTCCTGTTGCATGATAAAAACGAAGTAATTTTGGATCAATAGCAGCTCCTGCACATGGTAATGCTTTAATATTCCCTCCAAATATTTGACGCAGCTTATTTAGAACTAATTTATCAGCAATGTTTCTTTTAATTTTCAGTATTGCAGGAATACTCTTAGAATCTTTTAAATATTCTATATACTTATGGCCAATTGAAATAGACCAATCAAAAATATTCTTTTTGAAAGCAGGCCATTTGTTTTTTTCTTTTTGAATCCCGTCGTATGTTTTTTCAAAGAATCTTGAAACGGTGCACATTACAGTTGGTTTTACTTTAGGAAGCTCTTCTATTACCTTTTTAGGATTTTCAAGATAAACATTTGTTGCACCGCAATAAAGTAAGAAATATGTCCAGGTACGTTCAAATACATGACTTAATGGAAGAAAACATAAAGATGTATCCTGGTCGGTTACATGTAGTCGTTCATAATTAATTTTAAGAGCATTCATAAAGTTACTATGAGTAAGCATAGCACCTTTTGGTTCGCCTGTAGTTCCCGATGTGTATATAATTGTTGCTACATCTTCCGATTGAATCGTTTGGTATATATCATTTAACTTATCAATATTATTTCCATTTTCTGATCGATTTAAAAATGATTTCCAATCTATAAATCTATCATTATTTTCGGGTATAATTCCTTCATAAACTACTATCTTCTCTAATGTTTTGCAGTTTTCAAGTAGCCAATCAGCTTTCTCAATCTGATCCTTGTTTCCTACAAAAAGAAGTTTCATTTCTGTCTCATCAACAATGTATTTTATATCATGCTTAGATGCAGTGGCATATAAAGGAACAACAACTGCTCTTATTGCTAAAATTCCTAAATCAGAAATAGTCCATTCAGGCCTATTAAAACTTAGGATTCCTATTTTATCATTAAATCCATAACCTAAAGAAATTAATGATTGAGAAACCTTATTTGTATCGGAATATAAAGTATTCCAACTTATAGCTTCGTATTTTTGATTTGATTTGTTTTTAAATTGAAAAACCTGGCGATCTCCATATTGAGAAGAGCGCTCTTTAAGCATTTGAGGTATATGGTTTTGCATCAAAATATAATTGAATTTGTAGTTGCTTTAAAATGATTGGGAAAGTACTAATTTTTTTTGATTTTGCTTCTTTTATAATAAAGAAAACAATTGATGAATTTGAAACGCTTTTGATTTAAATTATAACCTTGTGGTTTTATTAGCCTGATTAAGAAAAATTATTCCTCCGGAAGAGTCTCTTTTTGCTCCTGTAACTGAAGCTAATGTGTTAATCTGTCCATTAATTCTAAGTAGTCCCAAGAACGCAAATATGAGAGCTTCTTTATATTCGATAATTTCTTCAGTAGGAGTAATAATTTCTGAAGTAGTTTTTTCCTTAATAAGTTTAATTAGATATTTATTATAAGCACCACCTCCTGTAATTAAAACTTTTGCTTGGTTATTATTTATTGATTTTGATATTTGTTCTGAAATGTGTTCATATAAGGTTGACATGGTATCAGATAGAGATATATTAGAATTTAATGTTAGAGGTGTAAAAGTGCTGTTAATCCATTCTCTACCAAGCGATTTTGGATAGTTGAGATTGTAATAATCAATTTCATTTAAGGCTTTTAGTAAATCTTTATTAACCTTTCCTTTTTGTCCAAGTAAACCGTCCTTGTCAAATTCTTTATTAAGTTTTTGTGCAAAGTAGTTCAAAGTTATATTCGCAGGGCAAATGTCGTAAGCAAATCTATCATTATCCTTTTTAAAAGAGATATTAGCAAATCCACCAATATTAATGCAATAGTCGTAGTCAGAAAATAACAATTCATCGCCAATAGGAACTAAAGGAGCTCCTTGTCCACCAAGAGCAACATCTAACGTTCTAAAATCAGATACTGTTTTAATATTTGTTATTGCAGAGATTTCTGCACCATCACCAATTTGTAGTGTTAACTGCTTTTCAGGTTGATGAAATATTGTATGACCATGCGAAGCTATAAAGTCAACTGTAGTATTTAAATTGTTTAAGAATTCTTTTACCGATGTGCCTATAAAGCGACCAAATTCTTTATTAAGATTTGTTAAATCAAATCCCGAAAGTTGATGAGCATTCGATAATTGAGAGATCCAATAATCAGAATATTGTATTGTTGTTGCTTTTTCAATTTTGAAATTCCACTTTTTTGCGAATTCAAATTCACATAATGCAATATCAAGACCATCTAAAGATGTTCCCGACATTATTCCTAATCCCCTGAATTTTTGCATGGATTTATTTATTTCGATAGTCTTGAATAACACCATAAATAGCACGATCAAGCATTAAGTAGAAGTTATCCTGTTGTTGTTCTTCAAAAGGAAGTACTTCCATTTCTTTATTATCAAAACCTTTTAATATGTATTCGTTTATAGGTAAAGGATAACGTGAAGTTACTGAGCTAAACCATTTATCTACCGGAATAACGCCATCCTTATTGTAAACTATAACTTCAAGTGATATTTTTGGAAAGATAGCTGGATAGTCAATATCTTTATACATTAATGTATCTTCTTCCATGGTTTCTTCGGTAAGAGATTCAATTTTCGCATTCAGCTTAAAATAATATTTTGAATATCCTTTCTTCATAGCATCTCTAATTGTTGTTTTAGGATAACCATAATCGTCGTACTTTACTTTTCGTAAGAAGGTATTTATTGGTAGTATTTCCATTTCTAATTCTTCTTCAAATTTTTCTTTTAAGGTAAAGTAGATAATATGTACAAAAATCGCTTCCAGTTTATTGTTTCCAGGATCATTGTATGTTTTTATTCCATCTACATACGATTCTAAACTTGATAGTTCTTCGACAACATCTTTTGTAATTGTTAAATCATAATCAATTAATGAGAATTGTTTATTAGCAACCTTTTGTGAATATAAGCTTGTTGTTATTAATGAGATTATCACAATAAATAGGATCTTTTTAGTATTCATAGGAAATGCTTTAGATTATAATTTTAAACGATTCATAATTATCGAGTATTGCAAAGTTAAAATTAAAAAATTACTTCCAGTATTATTCTAAAAGATTTTGATAAAAAGTGACACGCGTGTAATGTGCAATAAGTGAGTGAGTTAAAAAATACTACATAAATTAGAGTGTAGAATATTTGGAAGTAATTATTAAAAATTCCTATCTTTGACCAGTTGGTTAAATCAAATAGTTAAACGATGTGGTTAAATTATTTAGTTAATACATATAGCTTTATGACAGAACATGAAATGAATACAGAACAGAAAATTCTAGATGCTGCAAAAGATGTATTTCAGCAAAAAGGAATGACGGGAGCAAGAATGCAGGAAATAGCGGATAAGGCAGGAATAAATAAAGCCTTGTTGCATTACTACTATCGAACGAAAGAAAAGCTTTTCGAAAAAGTCTTTGAAGTTGCTTTTTCTTTGTTTATTCCTAGGGTTAAAGAAATGATGACTTCGGATAAAAAGATAATTGATAAGATTAGCTTTTTCGTTGAGAATTACTTGGATATGCTTAATAAACATCCTTATATACCGGGTTTTATAATTAATGAGTTAAATAGAAACCCTGAAATGTTGGTAAAGTTATTTGAGAAGAATATTCAAATAGAAAGAGAAGGGGTTGTTGATTTCTTAGATGCTCAAATAGAAAAAGAAGTGAAGGATGGTTTGATAAAACCAATAAGTGCTCAAAATTTAATGACTAATGTTGTGAGTCTTTGCATTTTTCCTATTGTTGCTAAGCCTGTATTAAAGGGAGTGTTGTTTGAAAATAATGAAAAAGAATATAATGCTTTCTTAAAGCAGCGAAAAGAGTTTGTAAAAGAATTTATAATTAATTCAATTAAAGCATAATGAGAAAACTAGCAATTATATTAGTTTTCGTATCAAGCATATTAAATGCACAAGAGCAAGTGGTAAGCTTAAATGATTGTTACGAGAGTATGTTGGAAAATTATCCTTTAACAGCACAAACTGGGATTTATTCACAGTCAAGTGAGTTAAATACAAATAATCTGAAAACAGGATGGTTGCCGAATGCGGAATTAAATGCTCAGGCCACATATCAGTCTGATGTTTTTGAGTTAAACATGGATTTACCCTTTGCTGTTGATTTGCCTGAAGTATCTAAAGATCAGTATAAAGCTAGTATTGATATTAATCAATTGATTTATGATTGGGGTAGGATTAAATCTGCAAAACAATTAGAAAATGTTGACTTAAAAGTTAATCAACAAAATACTCAGGTGGAGTTGAATAAGGTAAAAGAACAAGTGAATCGGTTTTATTTTGCAATCTTAATTCTTCAGCGAAACGAAGACTTACTTAATGTTATGTTAAATGATCTTGAGACAAAAGAGAAAAACGTTGAGTCTGGTGTAAAGAATGGGGTTCTATTAAGTTCAGATTTAAGTGTTCTAAAAGCCGAAAAGATTAAAGTAAAGCAAAGTATTAACGAAATTAAAAATCAGCATATAGCATCAATTCATATTTTGGCTGATATTACCGGCTTAGATCTAACAGAGAACTCTGAATTTGAAACTCCAGAAGTCGAAATTAGTGAAGCCACAACCTTAAATCGACCAGAAACTATATTGTTTGATTATCAAAGAGAAAAGCTAGATGCAACATCAAAATTTATTTCAAAACAAAATAAGCCAACGGCATTTGCATTTTCACAACTTGGTTATGGAAAACCTGGATTAAACATGACAAGTACAGATTTTGATTCATATTATTATGTTGGAGTAGGGGTAAAATGGAAATTCTGGGATTGGAGTAAAACCAAACGCCAAAAGCAGGTTTTATCATTAAATAAAGAATTAATATCAACTCAAGAAAGTTCTTTTAATACTCAAATGGAAGTTGCACTTAAGAATGAGAAATCGAAAATTCAGATTTTTGAAGAAGCGATTGAATCAGATCAGGAGATTATCAAGTTACGTGAAGAAGTTTCGGAGAGTGCCCGTTCCAGATTAGATAATGGTGTTATTACATCAACCGATTATATAACCGAATTAGGAAAAGAAACTCAAGCAAAGATTAATTACGAAACGCATAAAATTCAATTAGTTCAGTCGAAAGTAAGCTATCTATATATAAAGGGAGAATTATAATAATAGAATAAATTGTCAAGCTGTCTCGATAGTTATCGGGATGTCGAAGAGTGAAATCTTTTAACATTTAACTTTCAATTATACAAAATGAAAACGAAAATATATTTACTAATCGTACCATTTCTTTTAGCAGCATGCAATGGAAATGAAAATAGCTCCGATGCTTATGGTAATTTCGAAGCGAAAGAAGTAATAATAAGTGCAGAAGCGCAAGGGAAAATTATCGAATTTAATGTTGAAGAAGGTCAAAGTTTAAAAGCTGGTCAGAAATTAGGTTTTATTGATACTGTTCCTTTATCAATTCAACGGGAACAATTATTAGCCCAAAAACAGGCGGTTGCTTCAAAAAAGGCAAATGTAAATGCTCAAATCGAGGTTCAGGAACAACAAAAAAAGGTTTTGGAAACTGAGAAAGATAGAGTTGATCAATTGTACAAAGATAATGCTGCAACCAAACAACAATACGATGATATTACAGGAAAGTATGATGTTGTGGAAAAACAAATTGCTGCAACAAAAACTCAAATTTCATCAATTGTTCGTGAGATGAATGTAATCGATAAGCAAGTTAAATTGATGAATGAACAAATTTCTCGTGCTACTATCACAAATCCTATAGATGGAACCGTACTCGAAAAATATCTCGAAGAGAATGAGATAGCAATTACCGGAAAAGCATTGTATAAAATCGCACTGTTGGATGATATCGATTTGCGGGTTTATGTAAGTGGATCTCAATTACCAAATATCAAGATTGGCCAAGAGGTGAAAGTCTTTATCGATAAAGATTCTGAAACGAATCAGGAATATGCTGGAAAAGTATTTTGGATTTCTGATCAGGCAGAGTTTACACCAAAGATTATTCAAACAAAGGAAGAAAGAGTAAATATGGTTTATGCTGTTAAGGTTCGTGTTAAGAACGATGGTAAACTAAAAATAGGAATGCCGGGCGAAGTTGTTTTTTAGATATGTCATCCTGAGTTTATCGAAGGATATAGAAGAAAGAATAAAATTAGAGTATTAAATTATGCAAAACCATTCCAATTATATAGTAGAAGTAAAGGATCTTAAAAAATCCTACGAAAAAGTTGAAGCAGTAAAAGGAGTAAGTTTTAATGTTTCAAAAGGAGAATTGTTTGGATTAATTGGACCCGATGGAGCAGGTAAAACCAGTATTTTTAGAATACTTACTACTCTTATGTATCCATCAAGCGGGGATGTAAAGCTTCTTAATTACGATGTTGTAAGTGAGTACAAAAACATAAGAACGAACATTGGATACATGCCACAACGATTTTCTTTGTATCAGGATTTATCGGTTGAAGAAAACTTGGCTTTTTTCGCTCGAATATTCGGAACAACTATCGAAGAAAATTATGATCTGATTAAAGATATATACATTCAGATTGAACCTTTCAAAGATCGTTTGGCAGGCAAACTTTCCGGTGGGATGAAACAAAAATTGGCCTTGTGTTGTGCCTTAATTCATAGTCCTGATGTTTTAGTTTTAGATGAACCAACTACTGGTGTTGATGCTGTTTCACGAAAAGAATTTTGGGAAATGCTTATTCGTTTAAAGCAAAAGGGTATTACAATTCTGGTTTCTACACCTTACATGGACGAAGCGAATTTATGTGATCGTGTGGCTTTAATTCAGAACGGAGAAATCATGTCAATCAATAAACCAGAAAAAGTGATTGCTGATTTTGGAAGAAAGTTATGGGCCATAAAGTCAAACGATATTTATCAGCTAATACAGGACTTAAAGGCTATTGAAAATATTGACACCGTATTCCCATTTGGTGAGTATTTGCATGTTACAACAACGGGTTCAGAAATTGATGTAAATAAGCTTAAAGAAGTTTTGATTGAAAAGGAACATTTTGATATAGAGATTAGAGAAATAGAAGCAAATATAGAAGATTGCTTTATGGAACTAATGACAAAATAATTAATAATGATGAAACAAAGTTTTTTAGTTAAGTTTTTATTTTTTTTAAAAAGGAGATTCCTGCTTTCGCAGGAATGACAATAGGGCGACAACATACCTTTTGTCATTCCGCACTTGATGCGGAATCTCAAAGTGAAGAGATGTTGTAAAAACTAAGCTGATTGTCATTCCCAACTTGATTGGTAATCTAAAGAAGAAGAGATATGGTAAAATTTAGGGAAGGTTGGTACACTAAGATCTCCGATCAAGTCGGAGATGACAAATGATAATTTAATGTCATTCCGCACTTGATGCGGAATCTAAAAAACAACAAGTAATGTGGAATTATAACTATTATATATACATCATAACAAATAAAACAAAAAGTGTTCTTTATATTGGAGTAACTAATAATTTGCAAAGAAGAGTTTATGAGCATAAGAATAGAGTAATTCCAGGTTTTACAAGTAAATATAAAATTGATAAACTTATCTACTTTGAACATTTTGATAATATTAACGATGCAATAAAAAGAGAGAAGCAACTCAAAAAATGGAATAGAAGCTGGAAAGAAGATCTTATTAATAAGGAAAATCCTGATTGGGAAGATTTGTACACTAAGATCTCCGATCAAGTCGGAGATGACAAATAAAGTTGTTATGTCATTCCCAACTCGATTGGGAATCTAAAAATGAAAAGGTATGGTAAAACTATTAGTGAATGTCATTCCCTCCCGATAAGTATCGGGATAATTGGGAATCTCAATGGAGTTTAATTAAAACGATGACGACCGAAAAAAGGAGAATTACATGATAAAACACACAGAAAATATAATCGTTGTAAAGAACTTAATGAAGAAGTTCGGAAGTTTTGTTGCTAACGATAATCTAAGTTTTGAAGTTAAAAAGGGTGAGATATTTGGATTTTTAGGAGCTAATGGAGCAGGTAAAACAACAGCTATAAAAATACTGTCAGGATTATCCTTTCCAACATCGGGTGATGTAATGGTAGCTGGTTTTGATGTATACAAAGAGCGCGAGTTGGTAAAGAAGAACATTGGTTATATGAGTCAGAAGTTTTCTTTGTACGAAGATTTAACTGTTCGTGAGAATATCCGATTTTATGGAGGTATCTACGGATTATCTAAAAAATATATTAAAGAGAAAACAGAATCATTGCTGGATCGATTGAAAATGAGAGATATTCAAGATTCACTTATAAGCTCACTTCCATTAGGCTGGAAACAGAAAATTGCATTTTCGGTTGCTATATTTCACAACCCTAAAATTGTATTTCTTGATGAACCTACTGGTGGAGTAGATCCAATTACGCGACGAGATTTTTGGGAAATGATTTATGAAGCATCTAATGCTGGAATTACTGTTTTTGTTACCACACATTACATGGACGAAGCAGAGTATTGCGATCGGGTATCAATAATGGATAAAGGTAGAATTGAAGGAATGGATACTCCGGGAGAACTAAAACGACAGTTTCAAGCTCAAAATATGGATGAAGTATTCTTGAAAATTGCTAGATAGTATAGAATAATGAGGGTAGTGGTTGAGCATATTTCGACAAGCTCAATATGACAATCACTATAATAGATGTCAAACTAAACAATGTCATCCTGAGCTTGTCGAAGGATGTTGAAGTGTAGACAAAAAATTATTAATTGAAAAAGCATGAAACAATGAACCGTTCACTAGTAAATTTTAAAAGATGAAAATACTCAAAGAATTAGAAATGTTAAACATGTAACTTGAAGCTAATAGCCTGTAGCTTGTAGCTTGCAGCTAATAGCTTGTTGATTAGAGGGTAAAAAGATGAATTTAGTACAAGTAATAATTAGAATAATAAGAGCATGAATAGATTCATAGGTTTTGTAAAAAAGGAGTTTCATCATATATTCCGTGATCCAAGAACAATGCTTATTTTGTTCGGAATGCCAATTGCACAGATATTAATTTTCGGATATGTGGTTTCAAACGAAATTACCGATGTAAGAATTGGAATCTACGATAAATCTAAAGACCATGTAACACACGAAATCACTAATAAAATTACATCTTCTGGATTTTTCATTTTACACGAGAACTTGAATTCTGAGGAAGAAATTGAAGCAGCATTTAAACGTGGAATTGTTCGCGAAGTAGTGGTTTTTGAACCAAATTTTGCTAAAAACTTAGAGCGTGATGGGAGTGCAGCTGTTCAGATTATTGCAGATGCATCAGATGCAAATACTGCGAATATTGTTTCGAATTATACACAGGCAATCATTAATTCTTATGTAAAAACAGAATTGATGGCTCAAGGAATGCCGTACCAGATAGTACCCGAAGTTAGAATGCTATATAATGATGAACTCAAAGGGGTATATATGTTTGTACCCGGAACAATGGCTCTAATTTTAATGCTCGTTTCAGCTATGATGACATCCATTTCCATTGCACGCGAAAAGGAATTAGGAACGATGGAAATTCTATTGGTATCGCCCTTAAAGCCATTGCCAATTGTTATCGGTAAAGTAATTCCGTATATGGTATTGTCATTTGTAAATGCAATAGTAATTATTGCATTAAGCTATTTTGTTTTTGGTATGCCAATACAAGGAAATCTTGTATTTCTAATGCTTGAAACCTTGCTATTTATTTTCATGGCCTTATCACTAGGGATTCTTATTTCTACTGTTAGTAATAGTCAAATGGTTGCTATGTTTATATCGATGTTTGCACTCTTACTTCCAACGATGTTATTGTCTGGATTTATTTTTCCGGTAGAGAATATGCCTAAAGTATTACAGTGGATAAGTTCAATAATGCCTGCAAAATATTTTATTACAATAATTAAAAATATAATGATCAAAGGATCAGGAATAGGAATAATTTGGAAAGAAACTTTGATTCTTGTTGGAATGACAGTTTTCTTTTTAGCAATGAGTATTAAAAAATTTAAAGTGAGATTGGAGTAAGAGTTTTCAAGTAAATGTCATTCCCTTGAAAAAGGGAATCTATTACAAGTATAATAATAGATCCCCAATCATCCCGATAACTATCGGGACAATAGACAATTATTTAATACTTGTATGTCATCCTGAGCCTGTCGAAGGGTGGTAGCATGTAGCATGTAGCTTATCAATCGAAGAGATAATATATAATTAGAAGAACTAATGAGAAAAATAAAATTCATATTACAAAAAGAATTCATTCAGATATTTAGGAACAAAACTATGCTTCCTATGATTTTTGGAATTCCTATTTTACAATTGGTAATTCTTGTACATGCAGCAACATTAGAAATGAAGTCCATTGATATGTATGTCGTTGATAAAGATTTATCTTCCTTATCGCATAAGATGGTAAGTAAATTCGAAGGTTCGCCATTTTATAATATTTCAGGATCATCATTTTCTATGGATAAAGCGAATGAAGCTATAGAAAAAAATCAAGCAGATTTTATTCTTCATATTCCGCAAGGATTTGAGCGAGATTTAATGCGTGAGAGCGAAACGAATGTGCAATTACTAATTGATGGAATTAACGGAACAGCAGCTAGTTTGGTAAATGCATATTCTTCATCTGTAATTGCCGATTTCAATCGAAATATTATTGTTGATTTAACGCAAATGCCACAAATAGCAGATGCAAATCCCATCGCTGTTGAAACATCCTATTGGTATAATCCGGAGCTGAATTATAAGATATATATGTTACCGGGGATTTTGGTAATTCTGGTTACTATAATAAGTATGTTTTTAGCTGCAATGAATATTGTTCGCGAAAAAGAGATCGGAACCATAGAACAATTGAATGTAACACCCATAAAGAAATTTGAATTTATAGTCGGAAAGCTGGTTCCATTTTTAATTATTGCATTATTTGAATTAGCGTTTGGTTTAGCAATTGGAAAATTCTTTTTTCATATACCAATGGTAGGTAGTTTAGGATTACTTTTTGGATTTACTGTGGTTTATTTATTGGTAGTTTTAGGTATTGGTTTATTCATCTCAACAATATCATCAACACAGCAACAAGTTATGTTTATAGCATTCTTTTTTATGCTGGTTTTTATTCTTATGAGTGGGATATTTACCCCAACCGAGAGTATGCCAATGTGGGCTCAGAGGGTAAATATCATTAATCCATTCTATTATTTTATGCGTGTAATTCGTATGATTCTTTTAAAAGGATCTGGTTTTAAGGATATATCTTACGAGTTTTTCAGCTTAGTAATTTATGCAGTAATTATGTTAAGTTTATCGGTGTGGCGATATAGAAAAGTATCATAAACCAACTAACTGTTCCATACTTATTCCGCTTATGAGTATAAATAATACGAATATTATCATTAAAATCATAAAAAGGAAAAAGAACAAAATAAATCCTATAATATTTATACTTATAGCTTTAAAGATTGTTAATATTAACGATCCCTTTAATGATTTGTGGAGAGCAAAAATATAATAACCTAAGGATATTACTCCCGTTAATAATGTTGCATATTTATAAAAAGATGGTATAAATAGAGCAATAGGCAATATTATAAGTGATACCAATGCATATTCTTGTGCCGAGATATATGTATTTAAAATAATAAATTCACCATATAATAATTTGCTTTTTCGGTAAAACCATTTTGTAGCAAGACTTGTAAAAGGAATTAATAGTAAAGGAATTAGATTAAGGTAATCCTTAACTGCATCCTTTATTTTATTTTGAAATAATACAGCAGCATCGTTTTGTTGAGCATTATTATTTATTTCACTTAATGTAGAATTGCTATTATGAAATAGTTCGTTGCCCATTTCCATAGAATCTTCAAAAAAACCACTATAAATAAATATAAAGGCATAAACGCTTGCAGTAATTAATAAATATTTTAACGGATTAGCATAAGGGCGGGTTTTACCTGAAATACTATCAATAAGAATAACTCCTGGTTTAGTTAATAACATTATGAAAGTATGAAAAAAACCTTTTTCGAAACTAAAAGCATCGATAAATATTTCAAATGCACTACGTAATGTAAAGCGTTTGTGTTGAACTATTTGTCCACATTCGCTGCAGTAATTATTAATTTGAGTGGAATTACAGTTTTTACAAACTGAAGTTTTCTCTAAAAATTTATTTTTAGATGTCATTTTGCGTGTATTAGTAGATTAATAACAGTGATACGGTTAAAAGTGCAAATAAATCAAATATTTCCTTAATAAAAACCTATTATCGTTGCTATTTTTCTATTTTTTGAAAATCACTGATGTAAAACGGGTAGAAACATTACTAGCTTAAGTAAATAAAATAATCAGAATTTATAATTATGTTATGACATAAATGTTAATGAAAAGATCGTTTCCTTTTCTGGATCAGAAATCACCTTAATGTTACCTTTATGTAACTGCATAATTTGTTGTGATAAAAATAGTCCAATTCCAGAACCATTTTCTTTAGTTGTAAACATGGGTACAAAAATCTGGTTAATCTGATCTTTTAAAATGCCAGAGCCATTGTCTTTTACATCAATTTTTACAGAGTCGTTTGTGAATGATGTATGAATTTCAATATTAGGCTTGATTGTATTCTCTAATGCTTCAATGCTATTCTTAATTAGATTAATAATTACTTGTTGTAATAAATTAAAGTCAGCCCTTAATGTATGTATATTACTTTCTACAGATGTCTTCAGTTTAATATTTTTGTTTATTAACTCATTATTAAATAGAAGTATAGTAGATTCAATAAGCTTTGAAATTGATATATTTTCAAATTTAGGAGTAGGTATTCGATCAATCTCACGATAAATATTTACAAATTCAAATAATCCTTCGCTTCTTGATTTTATCGATTTCATACTTTCACGTATATCATCTAAATCTTCTTCATTTAATTGATTTAATTGAATAAGATCGCCATTGTCATTATTTAAGATTGAAATTATTGTTTCTGTTAGAGTCGAAATTGGGGTAATAGAATTCAATATTTCGTGTCGTAATACCTTTATTAATTTTCGCCACGATTCAATCTCATTTTGAACAATCTCGTTCCGAATATCCTGAAAAGTAATATTTGTGATAGTTTCATTTTTAACTTTAAATACCGATTTAGAAATGGTTAAAGCTATGTCGTCGGAGTTCGTTTTTAAATGAATTAATTTGTTGTTTCTATTCTCAAGATTACTTATTTCATTAAAAAAATCTTCGTTAAGTTTTTTAATATCTGTTAAGTTGATAATAATATTTTTCCCTAAAAGATTTTTTGCCGTGTTATTTATTAAAACAATTTCATTTTTTTGGTTAAACGAAATAAGGCCAACATGAATGTAATTTATTATCAGGTTAAGGTATTGTTTATGAATCTCTTTTTCGTATTTCGTTTCATTAATTACATTCATTAAATCTTGAATCGTATCTCGAATTTGCTCAAACGATGATTCTTTCTGATTCTCAGTACTTATGGGGAGCTCAGAAGCTCTAAGTGTTTTTATTAATTCGATAACTTTTTGATTTATATTTTTTACATATCTAACCAAGTCGATTAATTGATAAATAATTAATATTACCAATAAAAATGGGATAAAGAATGTCTCTTTTTCAACAGCAATTATTGAAATATAACCAAATATTACTGATGTTATTGCAATTAAAATGCTTCTGATTGAAAGGTTATAAGCTACTTTTCTAGATCTCATATTTTTTTATCTTACGATGTAAAGTATATCTGCTTATGCCCAGGATATCAGCAGTATTAGTTATGTTTCCATTGTTTTTATCAAGAGCGTTAAGAATATGTTGTTTTTCCAGTTCCTCAAGTGTTAAATTGAATGTATGAAAGGTGTTTGTTGTTTTAAAAACAAAATCATCGATACTAATTAAATCAGATTCAGATAATATTACAGCCCTTTCAATGGAATGCTTTAGCTCGCGAATATTACCGGGCCAGTTATACTTTTTTAGCGATTCTGTTAATGAATTACTGTAACTAAGTTTTTCTTTATTGTACCGGTTTTTAAACTGATTAAAATAAAAATCGAATAAAAGAGGAATATCTTCTAATCGTTCTCTAAGAGGAGGGACATGAATTTCTACGGTATTGATTCTATAAAGTAAATCTTCTCTGAAATTTCCTTGTTCTACTAGCTCAATAAGAGATTTATTCGATGCACAAATCAATCTAAAATCGACAGGGATTTCTTTAATACTTCCCAGACGGGTTAGCTTTTTATTCTGTAAAACCGATAATAGCTTAGCTTGATTAGCAGTGTTTATATTACTAATTTCATCAAGAAATAAGGTTCCATTATTGGCTAGTTCAATTCGTCCGGGTTTACTTTCCTTAGCATCTGTAAAAGCTCCTTTTTCGTATCCAAAAAGCTCACTTTCGAATAGAGAATCTGTTAACGATCCTAAATCAACTCTTATTAAAGCAGAATCATATCTTTCTGAGTTTCTATGTAAGTTTCTTGAAACTAACTCTTTTCCAGTGCCATTTTCGCCAAGAATTAAAACATTTGCATTCGTTTTGGCCACCTTTTTTAATACCGAAAGCATTGATTTAATAGGTTCGGATTCACACATTATTTCGCCATATTCTTGTTCCTGATCTTTTACAAATTGTTTCTGTGTATTTAGCAGTTTTATGTTCTCTTTTTTAGTTTTATCCAGCTTAGTTGCGGCTTTAAGTGTTGCTAATAGTTTTTGATTTTCCCAGGGTTTGGTAATAAAATCAGTTGCACCTTCTTTAATAGCTTTAACAGCCATATTTATATCTCCATAAGCAGTCATCATAAGAACAATAGCTTCTGGATCAATTTTCAATATTTTGGATAGCCATGTTAAACCTTCTTCGCAATCATTTCGCCCTTTTGTAAAATTCATATCTAGAAGGATAGTGTTAAAATCATACTTTTCAAGCAAGGAAGGAATATATTCAGGCTTTTGAATAATCTCAACCAGATCAAAATGTCTTTTTAAAAATATTTTGAGTGATTTTAATATTTCAAGATCATCATCGATTATTAATATATTGTTCATTTTTAATAATTTGAATACTATTATGTAAATTTAGGAAATAAGTAGCAAATTCACACATGGAGTGTGTCAAAATCGCACCTAATGTGTTAATTTCTATTTGGCGAAATGATTATAAGTTACTGTTAGTTAGTTGATAGTGTCCTGTGGTATACCAATTGAATATGAATAGATCAGTATAACTAAAAATCAGAAGAAATGTTAAATTTTAAACACTTATTTAAAGGTATATTTAAAGATCGAATTCATTCAGTTCTTAATATTATAGGATTTGCAACAGGCTTAGCATGTAGTATAATAGTCTTTTTATATGTTCAGAATGCACTTACATATGAGAAGCACTTTACGAATCACGAAAGAATTTATCGATATGGTGTTAATATGACCATTGGTGGAAAAAATAATACACAAACAAGTTGTAATAATGCAGTTGGACCTTTGCTTTTCGATTATATGTCGGGAATCGAAGAATATGCGCGAACAACTCAGTTTGGCGAAATGTTGGTTAAAAAAGGAGATGCTTCATTTTCTGAGAGCGATTTTCATTTTGCTGATTCAGGAATGTTTAAGGTTTTTAATTATGATGTAATTTATGGAGGTAAAAAAATAGATTTTAAAGACCCAAACCAGATTGTATTAACTGAGACTACTTCGAAAAAGTATTTTGGCGATAAAAATCCAATAGGTGAGATAATGGAGTTGGAGCAATATGGAAATTTCGAGGTTGTTGCAGTTATAGCCGATCTAAGAAAAAACTCTATTGTTCAATTCGATGCATTATTATCATTGGAGACATTATTGAAAGATCAGAATTTAGAAGAAATTTATAGTCCCAGATTATTGAGTGGTGGAATGATATTTAAAACATATTTTTTGTTTAAACCTGGATATTTAGAAAATGATTTTTTAAACGAGTTCCAGACTTTTTACGATGAATATATGGCTGAATTTGATGGACTTCAATATAAATCCGTTGTTGAGCCAATTGCGGGTATATATTTAAACTCAAGAATATGGACAGATTGGTCTGCTCAGAACAGAAGATTCTTGTTTGGATTTATCTCGATTGGTGCATTCATTTTAATTTTGGCCTGTATTAATTATATCAATATGGCTTCTTCCGGTGCTATATCACGAGCAAAAGAAATAGCCATTAAAAAAGTTCTGGGATCATCCAAAACACAACTAATCTCACAATTGCTTTTCGAATCAGTAATGCTCTGTTTTATTGCACTTTTAATAGCATTTGCTTTGGCAGAATTTATATTAATCTTTACACCTTTTAACGAAATTATTGGAACAGAAATTAGCCTAAAAGCAAATAATTTTTTGTTAATATCGTCCAGTGTATTATTATCTATAATTGTTGGACTCCTATCTGGTTTATTTCCCGCATTATTGCTGGCCGGTACATCACCTTCTAAATCATTATACGGTAAAAATAATAGTATATTATCAAAAGGATTTATTCGAAACGCATTGATAAGCATACAATTAACAATCTCTGTTACTGCAATTATCTTATCATTATTAATGAAAAGTCAAGTTAACTATCTGCTGAATAAGGATTTAGGTTTCGACAAAGAAAACCTTATTGTTATGCGGATTAATGATGATGATGTAAGAAAAAAGATTAAATCATTAAAGGATGAATTGATACAATATCATGGAATACAATCGGTTTCTTTTTCATCGGCAACGCCCGGATATTCACATAACGGTTATGCATTTAATTGGGAAAGCAACACAGGAGAAATGGAGGTTCATGCATTTCGTGATTTGTCAATAGATGCGAATTATTTTGAGACATTGAGTATAGAAATAGTTAAAGGAGAGAGTTTTACAAGAAAACGTACCGAAAATGATTCAATATTTGAATTTTTAGTTAACGAGAAGCTTGTTGAGGAATTAGGTTGGGATGAACCTATAGGGAAAAGAAATCAAATGGGAATGGTTATCGGTGTTGTTAAAGATTACAATTATGGATCTTTACATGGTGAAATTAAGCCCATGTATATTTATCAAAACATAGGCGGAGCCAAACTTTTAAATATTAAACTTAGTGGCATAAATAACCAAGAAACAATAAAGTATATTAAAAGTTTATGGCAAAAACATATGCCGGGTTATGATTTGAATTATAATTATTTAGATGAGAAAATAGCATTCTTTTACGAAGAAGATTTACGTCAGAAAAAGCTTAGTAATATATTCTCCTTTCTTTGTATTGTAATCTCATCATTAGGATTATTTAGTATGATTTCTTTGGCAAATGCACGAAAAGTTAAAGAGGTTGCGATAAGAAAAGTTCATGGTGCCTCTGTACTTCAAGTATTATTTATTCTTTATAAAAATACATTTTATTTACTTGTAATAGCTTCGCTTGTTGCAATCCCAATTGTTTGGAAAATATTCTCAATGTGGCTTCAAAATTATCCTTATAAAGTGGGATTTTCAATTCTACCGTATCTTATATCAATAATTGGAGCTTTAATAATTAGCTTTACAATATCGGTTAGTTATTCAATGAAAGTAGCACGAAGCAATCCTGTCGATTCGTTGAGGTATGAATAGTAGTAGTTTGTGTATTTTAAAATTTACGTTAAAGGATATCCTAAATATAGGGTATTCTTTATATTGTTAATCATTATGATTATATAGTCTTAACGATTAAATCCAAAGTTATGAAGTCTTCAAAATTATTTCGATTTATCATTTTGTTATTACTTATCCCATCAATCAGCTATTCACAATACAAAAAAGTAAACAGTCAGGATTTAGATATATATTTTAGAATTTTTGGCGAAGGAAAACCGATATTAATTCTTGGTGGTGGTCCTGGAGATCATTCTGATCGATACGTAAGTTTGTGTGAACTACTGTCGTCAAATTACAAGTGCATTTTGGTCGAACAACGGGGAAATGGAAACTCATCGCCTGAAGTTTACGATTCAACAACAATTTCGATAGATCAAACATTAAAAGATTTTGAGAAAATCCGTCAAGAACAGAATCTTGATAATTGGACTGTTTTAGGCTTTTCTTATGGGGGATATTTGGCAACTCTTTACGCACATTATTATCCGTCATCGGTTTCAGAGCTACTGTTATTAAACTCGGCCGGGCTAAATACAAATGCTTTTGGTCATTTTCTTGATAATATAAATTCGAAATTATTACCTTCTGATATTGAGGTGGTGGATTATTGGAACGATTCTGTACGTATGGCTACTAATCACCATAATGCGATTACAGAAATTATACGAGCACGAATGCCTGGTTATTTTTACGATCGGGAAAAGTCGCTCGAAGTAACTCAAACAATGAAAGAAGAGCATTTTAATTTCGAGATGGGACGTTGGATTTGGACCGATATCTATAATAGAAATCTTGATATTGAGACTTTTGATTTAAATTTTAATAATCCTGTATTGATTCTTCATGGTAGGCAAGATCCATTAGGCGAGGGAGTTCCTATTGCGATTCATGACTATTTTCCTCAATCGGGGTTGATTTTCTTAGAAAAATGCGGCCATTATTCATGGATTGAGCAACCTGAAAAAGTTTTAATTCATATTAATGATTTTTTAAAGAAATACTAACTCGTTTTCATTTACATATAAAAAGAGGGTGTCTAAAAAGACTTTCTTTGTCATCCCCAACTTGATTGGGGATCTTATAACAATCTGTTTTACGGGCAGGTATAAGATTCCCTTTTTTATTGACTTCATTTGTGAGAAGAGTTTAAAGGTATTACTGAATTTTTGTTTTTTTTGAACACCTTTTTTGTTTTTAATCTCAAATAAATCAATTTAAATGATTATCTTTAGTATAATCTTTTGAAAATGATTGAATATGAGAACTATATTGCTAGAACGCGTAATGCACAGGAATGAAAAACGCGTAAAACTAATCTTCGATTTTGATGCCGAGATTTTACAAATTTTAAATACAGTTGAGGGAACAGCTTGGAGTTCATCAATGAGTTGTTGGCACATGCCATATAAAGTAACTTATTTTAGTGATTTGCAAGTTAAATTTGTTCAGATTGCACGAATAGTTGATCGAAGTAGTGCGATGCGCCGTACAGTTAGGCATGATTTAAACGAGGAACAGGTAAAATCTATAAAGAATTTTATTCGATTCTTAAAACTTCGTAGATATAGCGTAAGTACAATTATGGCATATCGCAGACGCATTCAGGATTTTCTAAAGTTTTATCACGATAAAGAAATTGAATTATTGACAAATGAAGATGTTCAGTATTATAATTACGAACGAATGATAAAGCAAAAAGTATCTGAGGTCTTACAAAATCAGTTTATCACAGCCCTAAAGTTATTTTTATTAACAGTTACTGAAAGTAAAATTGAAATTACTGGGGTTGAAAAAGCAAAAAAGAAACGAAAACTTCCGACTGTTTTTTCTAAATCAGAAGTAGAGAAAATATTAAATAGTACACAAAATCAAAAGCATAAAATGATGTTATTGTTAGTTTATGCATGCGGTTTAAGAAGAGCTGAAGTAGGAGTGTTACAGATTACAGATATTGATGCTGAACGTAAAATAATGCACATCAGAAAGGCAAAAGGGAATAAAGATCGTATGGTGCCATTATCATTAAAGATTATTGAATCGCTAAGAAGACATTTCAAAATCTACAAGCCAAAGAAATTTGTATTTGAAACGGTAGAGAATAAACCATATCCAAACGATACGGTATATAAGATATTTAAAAGAGCATTAGAAAAGTCGGGTGTAAAGAAAAAGGCGGGAATTCATGCATTGAGGCATAGCTATGCTACACATTTGTTAGAGAATGGCACCGATTTAAGGTATATCCAAACAATTTTAGGTCATAAAAGCTCTAAAACAACAGAGATATATACCCATGTAAGCACACAAAACATAAGTAATATAATTTGCCCGGCTGATGATTTGGAAATTTAGAAAAAGTAGTACATTTATAAAGTTGACAAACAAAACACAATTTGTCCGCTTTACCTCCCAATTTGGTCAGTTATAAGGACAAATTGTACGGGTATAAACAAGTTAGCAATAATTGTTAAAAAAAACTTAAGTCTCATAAATGAAGTTTATAAAAATCATAATACTTGTATCTTTTTTCTTTGCAACAATATATAACGGGAAAGGACAGGATATTGATTCCACAAAATT